>Ga0256404_1000381_pt1 | contig 115771 bp, 232 predicted proteins | sample RumenRJG_01DNA_FD_185990 | JGI IMG/M metagenome (GOLD analysis project Ga0256404, IMG submission 185990) | Bovine rumen microbial communities from Lethbridge, Alberta, Canada - RJG_01 | ecosystem: Host-associated > Mammals > Digestive system > Stomach > Rumen | place: Canada: Alberta... | reverse complement strand
AGGTGAAACCCATGGCAAGACCTCTCCCTAAATCCATAGCATATGACGGTTATTTCGTCTATATCGTGAAGATTGAATACGGAATTGATGATTATGTCGTATGGTTCAATTCCTATGACCCATACACTATGCACAAGACCAAACTCTACTATGGAAATAGCGGGGACTACTTCAAAGTCGATGGCAAACGCAGATACATCAGCGAATTTATGAGGGTTGAGTGAATATGGCCTATTATGTTCTTTATGCGTATGATGGTACGTTCAAAGGTAGGACTCTGGGCAGGAAAGATAATATCACATCAGCAAAAAAGAAGGCATATAATCTCGTAATGAACACTAATTCTTCAATAGATATTCTCGATGCAAGTACAACATCTGACATCTATAGGATGAGGATTGTAGCTTCAGTTCATTATGTCCCGACTATCGGCAAAGTTGCATATGCATCTCATACAACTGGTAAAATAAATCAGTTGACCTCTAATGGGGCAGTTGTTGGTTTTGCATGGAATGAAAAGGACCATGTATATCACGATTGAAGGTGATTGAAATGTGGAAATATCATTATGGTGTTTACGGCTGGAACGATAATTACGTACTTAGTATCAATGATAAAGGCCAGATAATGATTTTTGACAGTCTTAGCCGTCAGTATCTTGTCGGTCCAGATAAAGATGTAAAATATCTTACATCCATTCCTCTGGCACTTGAATACATCGAGAAGTACGAAAGATGGGACGGCGGTGGCGATGTCAATGTTGATGGGGTCTATTATGATTTCGGAAAGCATGATTATTCGTTCAAAAGGAATCTGAAAAGGGAACTCGGATATTCCCAGAAACCTCTCCCTGTCCGTTCCGTCAAATCCAAGAAGAAGGATGTGCCTATCATCAAAAGAGAACTTGACTTGTGAGGAATCATATGACAAAATACAAAAGTCCCGTCTATGCAACAAAAGTAAATAATTACTATAATGTAGTGACCGAAGACACCCTATATCTTGGGGATATTACATTCTCATCCCTCAAAGACGGTTTCATTGAAGCGATTCGTCTTTACAACAGGAATGCGAAAAGGAATATTAGCTACCCTGCGTTCATTTTCCGTGGTAGTGTCTATTGGGTAGAAACCTATGCCGAACCTTCCAAAACTGGTAAAGGATATACTTGGAATTGGACTTTGGGTAGAGTGATAAGCAAATGGGTCAAGATAGATATGGGTATGGCAACCGTTATTGACAGAGGCGGTGCGAATGTGGATGAGTATATTATGACCATCCCCAAATCCAAGGTCAATCTTCCCGATGCTATAAGATATGTTGAGGTGAATTGAATGAAATATCTTGCTATGATTTTCGAAGACGGAATTGATGATGTTATCGCACACAATCTGGATATCCCCCAGGCGGTGAAGATGCTTCGCAACCGTCTGAGCCGTATGACATGGCCAGAGGGATGTGTCGGATATGTTCTGCCCGATAAAGCCTATAAGCAGAGAGATGATGGTGTCCCCTACGGATGGGTCGGATGCGTGCATCTTGCCAGATATGATTCCAAGGAAAAGCCTGTTTTCGCTTATACTGTCAGAAAGGCTGGCGAAAGTCTGGATAAGGTAAGCGAGGATTACATCGTCAAGGCTGACGGCACTATGGTTTCCGTTAAGAATCCCAAGTGGTAATCGCAATCCATCAAATCTACCAAACCTTTTAATAACTATATTTTTATATGTACTACATAATACAATTGGTGATTAATATGGCAACACTTATGATTGCAGGATGGACTGGAAAATTCCCCAACTCTGGAAGGAGTCTCCATGTCCCTATGTCGAAGGTGACTGTTGACGATATTCACAACAATACCGCACTTAGGATGGCCGTCAAGGGTCAGATGTACGGTACTGCTGGTGCAGTCTGGGATATTACTGGTGAAAGGCCCAGGCTGGTCTGTACTTGGTACAGGGATGTCAACGGTAACGAAATCATCCGTAAGGATGCACAGTATCATTGAGGCGAGTAGATATGGCTCGCACATATTACGAATGTCAGTTTATCCCTTCGAAAGAGTCTGTTACATTTTTTAGGCCCGTTCAATATATTGGTCGGGCAGATACTTATAAAAGCGCACGTGAACTGGCACATTATTTCTTAAAAAGCAGAGATAATAAGGGATATGTGCTTATCGTTATTGCCGATGTAAGGGATGATTATTCTGGCGGATTGATAGATAAGCAGTATGAAAAGATTTCATATGATGGTGTCAAATTCACTCATAAAGCGTTATTGGGCAAGACCAATAAAAGTTACACTAAAATAAGGTGATTTAATTGGTCTATCGTGATGAGGTACTTACAACATCCCGTATCAGATATCTAAAGTCTATCGGTGTGCCAGACGAGGATATTGATGAGATTAGAGATGCTCTGAATTATACCTATTACGATTATCTCAATTATCGTACTGGTGAAGAGTATCCAATAGATGTAGATGAAGCTATCAAAAAACTCGGTGTCAGAACATTCCTGTCTGGAATCTCCCGTAGTGCTTTTCATTGGAATTGTACGAGGGAGACTCCCGATGGAAAAGGCAGAGTTTATTTTGACAGTTCCAGACGTTTTAAAAGAAGGTGATTGAAATGTTTATAGTTACTGAGGAAAGTTATTCAAACAAAGGTGTCGGTCGTATTCTCGGCAGGTACGATACTCTTGCCGATGCACGCAGGAAAGCATACGCAAGCGTGTCCTCTTCTCAAAACATTACTTTAAGGGTCTTCAATATTTATGATGATTCCATGGTCAAGCCTATCGTGTTCATTCCGACTGGTCAGAAACTCAAGAACACCCTTGGTGAGAAAATCGCCGAGGTCCACAAGCATGGTGCTGGTGCATTCGAGGGTACTGTGTTCTATTATCCCAGCTATGACAGTCAGTATTACAAGAAACGTAATGCAAAGTATCACAAATATATCCTGCACAGGGACGGTTCTCTCGGACAGGGGATGTGGTGAACATGGTCAGTATCAAATCCAAAGCTGATGCAATTTACAGAACCATGGGCCGTGTAGATGCCGTTAAATCACTTCTTTGTGATTTCGGAGATTCGTATGATTGCGGTGAGGACATATCCAAACAATATGAGAAGGTTCGCAGGGAAGTTAACAAACTGTACATTATGTTGGATGATGAGGGTGGAAAGATGCATCTTGACCCCCGCAAGATTGTTAGGCCGAAATGGTAAAATAAGAATGAGTTGGGGTTCGGGTATCCAATCAAAGGATATCCGAATTCCACTAACTATATTTTTAGCAAATCTTTATATTACTGATTGAACATTTGTTATCATACATCTACTGGGTGATTTAAAATGGCTGATTATACTAAGGTTACTAAACAGGGATATACCGTTAAGAAGACCTATCTCGATACCAGCGGAGGAATAAGTGTTGTTCTTGCAGTTATCGACCGTGGAGATTTCGGTGTTCCCGAACATCGTTGGATGTGGGCATACGCATATCATTTCGAGGACGGTACTTGGGGACAGGGACATTACGATTACGAATCCATGAATAGCGCAATCGCAGGTCTCAAAGAGAGTTATCCCCGTGCAAAGCTGATTAACCCTACGTCCATTTTGAGAGTTGAGACGAAAGAGGGTTCTTTCGGTAAATTCGACAATCTGAATGATGCCCGTAAAGTCATGTACCGTATTGCTAAACACAGAAAGGAGGATACCTTTATCACCAATCATGTCGGCACTTACCTTTATGGTGCAAGATGGGATGTGAAAACCCAAAAGTGCTATATGTCCGAACCTGGGACTAGGAAAGTTTGGAGACTTTATGCTGACGGGCATATCGTTCTTCTGTGATTCAAATAGATTTGAAAGAGGAATACTATGGCAAGATATACACCTAACATTCATGGAACAGGTTATGAAGTTTGGCACGAGAAGGGAACATACCGTGTCAGATATCTCCCAGTCAAATATAAACACCTTGTCGAAGGTAAATTCGGTAATTTCCACAAATCTGGAAGTGTTATTGGAATGAAGAACAAATACTATGGTAAAGATGCTCTTCTGGTCAGATGCGGAAGTTACATCTATAATGTGACCAGCGAACCCAGGATTTACTGGGAATATGCTTATTGAGGGATAGTATGGCAAAATATTATGTAACTGTAATGAATGAGAATGGTAAAATTGTAAAGCAGAAAGATACGTCCTCTATTAAGGATGCACGTGCATTCGGTGTTCGTAATCTTAAAACACAGACTGGAACAGTATATATCAAGGAAGGAGAAATATATTCTGTTAGAAACAGTTTTATGGATGCGCCAGGCGGACGTATTGAACGGATGGGTAATACTTATTACTTCATTCAAGACGGGGTTTGTTGGACTGTCTACAAAGATGGGTCACTTGGTCGCAAGGAAATTTTGTGAGGGATATCATGGCAAACTATGTTATTGAATACAAGCAGTACGGCGGGTCTGGATACAGATTCCTTAGAAAACTGAACAATGATTACGTTGTTTTCAACTCTATCCAGGATGCACGTAAGAAATGTGTAAAACTCATCAAGGATTGCACCGCAACTCTTTGTGTTATCCGTGGCGATGGCGAGAAACTGGTCTACACTACTGAACTGGGCGAATTTGTTTGTGAAAACAGGGATACTGGTACATGGACCATGCTTCGTGAGAATGGAACTTTGGGTAAGCGTGTAAATCCTCGTGCTATTTGGACTGTTCTGGTCAAATGAAACAATTTAGGGGTCTATGACCCCTATAACCCATTTTCTCTAAACTGAAATTTAATAACTATATTTTTAGCAAATATTTATATTATTGATAAACTATCTAATAGTATGGCAAAATACATCATTGAGTTCAAAGATTATGATGGTTATAAATTCCTTATGAAACCCAGACTTCATGATAATTCTCCTTATGAATATGTGACTTTCAAAACCCTCAAAGATGCACGTAAAAAATGTATCGGACTTCTTAATACCCATGCACGGGTATGTGTTATCCGTGGCGGTGTCGAGAAATTGGTATACAAGACCATTTGGGACTATTATGTTTACGAGGACAGGGATACTGGCAAATGGTATCTGCTGAATACCGATGGAAGTCTCAATCATCAAATCGACCCCAATGGTTTGGATGGGGAAATTATTAGGTGAAACAATTTAGGGGTCTATGACCCCTATTACCCTGTTTAGGGCAAAATCCTTTTTATAAATCCATTGACATTTATTTTTGCGATGGGTACGAAAACCGATACTGTCCTTATGATTGGTGCAATCATGTTATTGGCAGTATCCATAGGATGTATAGCATACGGATTGGATTCGTCCACGGTCGAATCAGAGGAAGAACCGCAGATGTCAGTTCCTTATATCACGGACGAACAGGGCAGAATCAGAATCGTAGCTACCGTGACCGTGACCATGAACATCCATACAGGATTCGAGGATGAGGATGAGGACGAGGATACGGCTTAATTTTTAAGTAAAGTATGTATTCCCCCCCCCATACTATATTATGGCGAGATTTACTCAAAATCAAGGTTTAAAATTAAAGCTACCTAAAGTGTGGTATGTGGGTGTTGTTTCTAAACGTATGAAAAATACTGTGTACTTTTTTGATAACAAGGCCGAAGCAAAGAAGTATTACATGAATCGTGTTGCAAATCATTCTTATTTCGTTTCTTTCGAAGAATGGAATCTGAATCTTAAAAAGGGATATTACAATATGAAGACCCTTGATGAGTACAGGTCTCCCGAAAATAGAAAGCATCTCTGGGGCGAGTGAATCAACAAGGGGTCTATGACCCCTTGTTCTCCAACTACTTTTATATAACCCTTTAACTATATTATTGTGAGTTGATTCCAAATGGCATCCATCATGCATAAAATCATGCAGACCGATTCTGTTTTTGACAACAGGAAGAAGTCTGCCAAATCCACTAAAAGCAAGGCCGTCAAAGTCACTTCTGGCGGTAACAGGAAAATCGTCAAAAAGGCTGGTAAGGGTTATTCCAAGTTCATCGTTGAGGATTTCACCAACCACGGTAAGAAGACCCGTGTCTACGGCATCAATAAGTATTCTGTCGCAAGGACCACCTGGGGTGCTGACAATTCCTATTACATCATCCCCGACAACAGGGACAAGGCACATGTCGGTATCGTCTGGCTCGGTACTCAGAAGAACCATGAGAAGAAACTCGGTATCATCACCGATGTGACCGATTCCGTTTCCGCTACCGCAGAGCCTTCCTTCTTCGGTCCTAAGCCTAAGAAGGAGTTCTACTCTGGATAGGGACTTTACCGCTAAAGCGGTAATCCAAGGGGTCGCAAGACCCCAATCTTTGACTAATTTTATATACTGCTTTTACTATATTTTTTGTGATAAATATGGTTGCATACAAAGTATCTCTAAGCAGTCTCCGTGAAGCCTACCGTCCGATTTTCGGAAGTTTGGATGATGCACGTGTGTTTGCTTGTAAAAAGTCCGATGAGACTGGTATGAGGGTGTATATCTATCCATACAAACAACACATGAACATTTATCCTGTCGAGGTCGGAGTTGTTGTCGGTAATATGTGGCATAGCGGTCTTGCTGGTCACGGTAGTGTTCATCGCAGATTTTCGTCTGCGACTGGTAAACTGTTTCGCTAAATAAGGTGAGAAATATGGTTAAATATAGATGTGTTAAAGCAGACAGACTCGGCGGAGCATATTGGGAAGGCCGTCAGTATATTGAAGATGGCATTCAGAATGCCCGCAAGCGTGCTATGAAAATGCTTCACGGTGACAAGGAGGACTCTGTTCTTATCTGGCTGGAATCTAATTTTAAGAATTATCCGTGGATTGGATACCATGAGAAAGTAGTAGCATCTTTACAGAATAAGGGAGAATATATCACTTATGGTGTAAAGGCCACTTATATTCTAAATCCCGATGGTTCTACAAAAGAAAAGGTTTGGTGATTTGAATCATCCCATTAGGATGTGAGTATTATGGCATCAGACAGTTCCAAACCTAAGATTGTTGTCGAGGAAATCGAAAGCGGATGGACTGACGGATACATCCGTTATAACGGAAAAGATTACGGATTCGGTATGAAGAACTTTGTCGAGCCTTCCGTATTCGGAATCAACAAGGGATGTATCTCCAAACTTACCATCGTAGATGGTAAGATTTCTGGAAAGGTATTGGTCAGTTATGACCGTGGTTGGGTTGTCAAACCCCAGACCGAATCCGCCAAGAAAGTCTATCGTGCGTTACTGTCCAGATTCAACCGCAGTATGCCCGAAGAATATGTGCAGGACTGGTATAGCGGTAAGAAAGTCACTTACCCTAAGAGGGACTTCATGGACGAGCATTTTGCGGTCTACAATGTCGGTGCTGACGGTGTTATGAGACAGGTCAAAAAGACCTCCAAGAAAAAGACTCCCAAAACCAACGCATTACGTGAAATTTGGGATAAGGAATTTTGAGATTAAGGTGATTGAAAATGGGTTCTACTGGATACCCTGGTGAGGGCGAGGATTTCAAAAGGATGTCGGTTGCCGACAAGAAATCTTTTATCAGAAGGCATGAAATCGGCAACAGTCATAAAGTCCTCAAGGATACTATCGTGAACAATGTTTACTACGGTGTGCTGACCAACAGTATGGATAACGGTCAGAATTTCGCAGTCGTTTGTCCGTTCTGGGTAGACGGTGATGAGGTCATTCTTAAGATGATGGACGAATCGGTTGGTCCTAACTATTATGATATGCCCGTGTCCTATCTGAAACTGCTCGGCCCTACCACCAGCCAATATTCTGCCGATTGGAGGGCGAAAGTCAAGGAACAGGCTGGCAGTAACTCTACCAGACATGCTGGATGGATTTACACATTTGATAAGGACGGTAAATTCTACAAATATCCTACTCTTGCAAGGGTCAAGGCCGATGCACAGGCTTATGCCAACAGGACTGGCAAGCAGGTCAAGATTATCTATCTCAAGCCAGATGCCAGCGATGGTTATGTTCATTCCGTGGTCAAACCTTCCAGGAAAAGCAGGAAAGATGTTCCCATTATGAAAAGGGAACTCGATTTGTAAAAAAGGTGTTAATATGGCAACTAAATACTATCTTGATTTGTCCGAAATCCAGCAGTCTTTTACCAGTTTGACTAAGGCCAGAGAGATTGCATGGTATGTATCAGCATATTCTCCTCGTAAACCTATCCGTATTGTTCATACAGTAGATGGAGGTAGCGGATGGGGTACTGAGGGTTATGTAGGGATGTTTGATTGGGAACACCGCTACTGGGAAGACAGGCTTGGAAATACCTTCAACCTTAAACGTGACGGTTCTGTTGGAGAACCTGTTAAAACCAAAATTCATTATCAGACCCGTAAGAAGGTTTGAAATATCGGGCATATGCCCGATTAACCTTTATTTTCTTTAACTATATTTTTATATTATGAACCAGATTAAGATTCATGGCAGTCCCTAAAAAGATTATCAATGGATATGAGTTCGATAAGAACACTCCCGAAGATGTTGTGAATATCCTTCTGTGGCATATGCATGACAGGAATGTACGTATCAGAGTTTTTTACGGCGATACCAAGACTGGAAAGGATTGGTGCGAGGAATATATGACTATGGGATATGTAGGCGGTTCTACTGGTAAGGTCAAAACCCCTCTTCTGATTAACAATCGCAATAGCTGGGGCGGAAGTCCTATTCTTACTGGAAGTATCGTTCGTATCACCATTGATAAGAAAGATGTTTACAGGCATCCCAAATATCATATCGGAAAGGTCGAACTGAAACCGTCTGGATATGCTGATGTTCCTTATGGAGTATGGATTGACGGTAAGAATCATGCCAATTTCAAGACTCCTATCCAGGCACAGAAATGGGCGGAGTTCATCAAGGGGAACACCAACTCCAAATCTTGATTGATACCATGAAGTACGCAATCGAAATCCAGACGGAAACCAAGGGGTCGTTCAAAAGCGGGGATTATGCTTCGCTTATAGATGCCCGCAGGGATACACTCAAATGGATTCCGTATGTTACTGCGGACAGATGCGATGCGACTGCTGAAATCCGTATGTACGGTAATGACGGTCTTGAGACCGTTGAAGAGGTATTCTATGATACCGACCGTAAAAGATTCATATCCAACGATATCGGCAGTTCCGTCAGATATTGGGTCAGTCCGTCTGGTCAGAGATATGCAGATACTAAGGTGTTAATATGAAGGTGATTTTCAAAGAATAAGTTAGTCTAAATTAATTTAGATTAACTATATATATTACCACTACTATGTAGTGATAAGAACAAAACAAGGTGACTTGAAATGGCAAATGTAACGGTGTACGGAAAATATGTGAAAGACGGGTATACTAAGGATTTTGAAAGGACGTTTGATTCCGTTGAAAAAGCACGTGCGTTCTTTTATGAGTGCTATTATGCTATGCCCGACTATGCGATGGGTAAAAGTGTGAAGTCTTACGCAATCGGTGAGATTGTAAGGTCGAGTAATGGTAAGGCCATAGGTAAGGTCGTATTCGGCAGATATGAATTGGTATCCAATTACAATAACAAGACCGTTATGACTTCTGATTTCATCGCATATCAGACCAATGATACTTACCCAGATTATGCACAGGTCATTAAATTCGGTGGGAAGATTGATTCTGCGTACTATTTGCGCAAGGTCAAGAATGTGCCGATTATGAAGAGGGAACTTACACTTTGAAAAGGTGACTTGAAATGGTAAATGTAACGGCATATGGAAAATATGTGACTAAAGGCGGATTCACTAAGGAATTTGAAAGGACTTTCGATTCGTTGGATGATGCCCGTAAATTCTTCGAAGAGAATAATGGCTATGACAAGTATGCAATCGGTGAGATTGTGAGGTCAAGCAACGCTAAAACGCTGGGCGAGGTAAAGTATGGTAAGTATGAGTTAGTATCCGTATCTACCAACAAGGTCGTAATGACTGTGACTACTATCGCATACCATCCGATTTCTGGAAATTCCGATTATGGAAGGCCCATTAAATTCGATGGTAAACTTGATGGCGCATTCTATCTGCGCAAGGTCAAGACTGTGCCGATTATGAAGAGGGAACTCACACTTTGAAAAGGTGATTTGAATGGAAATAAGGCTGGTTGGAGTAAATGTGTCTTATAACGGTATCAAAGCCGTAGACAAAGTGTTCAGTTCTATTGTGAAAGCACGTGAGTATATCTACCATAACAAAACGATTGCTGATATCTTAGATGGCAAGACTGGTAATCTGATTGCGGTTTCCCGTATGATTAAGGGTAGGCCCAAATCATACAGGGGATACTTATCGACTGAATCTTATGACCAACTCGGCTACTCCGAAGTAAAGAACTCCACAGTTATGGGGTATATTACAGACTATTGGTTAATTATCAAATCTGATGGAAGACTTGATGCAACTTATTCTATTGAAATGGAGTGATTGATATGGTATATACTGCGTATATAGTGAGGACAAGAATTACAACTTTGGCTGTAGAGCATACTGTACTGGATGTAGCCGTATTCACCAACAAAACTAAGATGAATGAATGGATTCGCAGTCATAACGGTCGGGATTTGGGGGTGTATATTTATACAGACTCCAATAATAAACTTTATGAGTATCATAGGATGGATGACCATAGATTCGCAAAATTTGGGAATCCCTACTATGAGTTCAAGACTCATAGACCCACTACTTCGAAAAGGTGAGTGAAATGGCAAATAAATATTCAACAAAAGTTACACATCTGAATACTGGATACAATTCTGGACGTATGTTCGAAGTATATATTGACGGTGTTAAACAACAGGGAGTCTTTTCTGCGGACGAATGCGGTGAAAAACTTGCATGTCTTCTCCATATAATGGGCGGAGTAAAGATTTCTTTCAAAGAAGTGACACCCAAAAGGAAGTGATGTTATGGCAAATGTATCTACTAAATGGTTTTTGGATAATTATGAAAAGGTTTGTGCTGAAGCACAGGCTAAGATGAAACATGATTGGTGGAATAAAGATAAAATCGCATTCGATTATGCAGTCAAACTCGGTTGGTATGACTGGTTCTGCAAGGAATCCGCCCTTATCGGACGTACTCTGAAATACGGCAGACTTATCGAAAGTCTTGTCAAACGTGTACCTATTCTCGGTAGGAACACATTTGTGAGTTTCGGTCAGCGTGCGGGTGACGGATATGTTGATTATTTCCATATCAGTACATCTGGGCCGACCGAATTCGGATATGGAATTCGTTTTGACAAAAATGGTTATTACGTATTCCGTGAGGACCGTTCAAGTGGGGCAGATTTTAAGAGCAAATCCTTCCGTGATGTTGTGAAGTTCATCGAGAAGGACGTACTTATCTGGCTTGCTGGCGGAAAGACCCGTGAATATGAGGATGTTCCTCGCAGTTACCTTTGGCAGAAAAATGATACCTCAAGCGGTGCAGTTCAGAGCCGTATCAAGGCTACCAAACCGTTCATGGTCGTGCCTGGCAGTCCTGTCGGTGATATGTTCCTCAAATACAGGGCAAAGGCAAGAAAGTCTAAGAAGAGGTGAGTAAAGATGGCAGATAACCTCACGTTCAAAGTCGGTAAAGTGTATATAGGCGAATGGAGGCATCATTCTTCGGGACATGTACTCGGTACAGGTTTATTCCTTTGTACTAAGAGAACGTATAGGAACACACGGTCTAGCACTGATAATTATGTTTCCCTGCATGAAGTCTATTCCAGACCCGATGTGGATTTGCATTGGCCTACACGTGTGTGTCAAGTTTGTGTTCGGTCGAATTGTGAATCAGTAGATAATGCAGGACTTCATGGGGAGTATTCGGTCTATGCAAAAGATGTATACAACGGAAAATGGTATGAACCGAAAGCTACTGTATGTCACGTGTATCATCCTAGGTCTGGAGTTGCTATAGCAGACTATATGATTTCATTCGAGTCTATGGCCGATGCAAAAAAGTATGCAATCTCTATATATGATAAAGTTGCGATTAAGGGCAATCTTTCAAGCAGAGCATTGAAAGTCCCTCTTGATGTTGGATATCCTACCAAAGCCATAAAGATATACGGTAAAGACGATATCTCCCCTAAATTACTTGGATATGTGGTCAAATCTTCGTCTGGCAATTACTTCTGGATTGCAGATAAGAAAAATATGACTGCCAGTAAAATACGTATGTGATTCGGTGATTGATATGAGCAACATCCGTATCGTGATAATTACTGATGGTGAATCCGAATGGTATTCCCTTGACGATAATCTGAATCCTTTCACTATGGATTCCGCACGTAAAATGGCCGTAAAACTCATGAAGAGGTACGGGGACAATAAGATTGTCAGTATATACAGGGGTAAGCAGAGAATTGGGTTTGTTAGGTACATCGTACCTACCTACTATTACAGGGTACAGGATTCCTCTGACCGTTATTGGTATCCTATCCATCGTGACGGGTCTATCAAGAAATCCGATAAAAGGGATATCCCTTCCGAGGAAATGATGCATATCAACCGTATCGGAAAGTATGTGCGTAAATCCTACATTCCGATTAGTAAAAGGAAACTGGAACTCTGAATAGGTGAGTATATGGCAGTTTTATTTGAAACGGGAAAAGTTTACAATGGCAAAGTATACCATAATGGAATGGTTATTCTGCATGGTCTGTACCTCTGTACAAAAATCACCCAGAGAAGTAAAAACGGATATGCTGGGAACAGATACGGTTCATTCCGTAGGGTATATTCCAAAGAAATTGAGGATTACAATGAAAGGACTTATGTGTGCAAATTGGATGTGAATTACGGACTTATCGTTAGAGAACATCTTTCTGTTGAGGAATGTTATACAAAATCAAATGAATTCGGTCCGAAGAATATGCTCATACTTGCTAATGATGTGTATACTGGTAACTGGTATCCGAAATCTAACAAAAAAACCAAGAAAAAAGATATCCCTATCATAAAAAGGGAACTGGAACTTTGAGGTGACTACATGGATTTTATAAGGAACATGTCGGGAATCAAATGGGTGAAAGACTCTGTTATCAGCAGATATTATCTGATTTATGCGAATCATATTACCAATATTACTATTAGTAAAGGAAATCTGTTCGCATCCAGAACTGTCAGAAATGGCAGAGTAATATTTACAGATGCGGATACTAATCCTAAGAAATGGTATCTGACTGATGGATGGTATACTTATTATGATAGGCCGTTCGATACTCTGGATGATGCTAAAACATATGCGGTACATCAGTTTGTAACTGGCAGGATAAAAGGCGGAGAATGGAAGGATTATAACCCCAACAGATATCCGTTCAAAAAGGAGTAATCTAAATGACTAAATTTCAAATCGGTAAAGTATATCTGACTTCGGGATATAATCAGTATCCATATCTATGCATTCACAGAACCGATAAGACCGTTTGGTTCTGTGATTTAGTCAATCCAGAAGATATATTCAGAAGGAAAATCGAAGGACACCTTGGTAATGAATATAGTAATTCCAACATTCCAGATGCATATTTCCTAATATCCTCTGATAAGGCTTATGAATATGAAGAATATAGTTCCTATCTTCTAAAAAAGAAGAATAAGTTACAGAATATAAATCGCATTAATAGGATTTGTGGAGATAATCTTCTTGATAAAGACGGTCATCTTGAGTGGTGGGTAGAAAAATCTTGGAAAAGGATGTGATTAGTAATCTAAATTAATTTAGATAAACTATATATACATTGATAATGATATTGGTGTAAGAAAAGGTGAACTGACATGAGTTACTATCAACTTAGTGGTTCTGACGGTCTGCGTACCAGCGTGGCATTGACTACAATGCCCGACTCTGCGAGCAGTAAACAGAAATTGATTGAATATCTTGAAAGGGGATTTGCTACGTGTATGAAAGAGGGCATCCCTATCGACTTTAAGTGGATGTCGTTCTTTACTGGATATTCTGCTGGTTGTGGGGAGATATATGTCCTTACTAAACCGTATGCACTCAAAATCGGATACAAAGGACCTGTTGCTACCCGCACACCCATGTATATCATTGTGACTGACAAACACATCGTACAGAATGGATACGAACTTGAACCCAAACAACAGAAAATCAAGAGGAAGTGAAGATATGTTCAAAGATTATTATTCCGATACTGTATCCGATGAACCGATTTGTATGGATACAGAAAAAAGGTATAGGGTAAGTGTTTACGGTAAGCGTGTAGTTAGGTATGAGTTTGTTTCCTACTCCGAAGCATTGGAATGTTATGATAAATATTGCAAAACTGCAAGAGGACGGTTTGTAGAATTGGATTTAGTCGAGATAAAATTCATGCAACTTCATTCTACCCCTACCTCATGGCATAATTATCAGAGTAAATCTGTAATTAAAACGATATTCAATAATTCGTTTGGAAATGCTTCTGGCACACCGTATCGTGATGTTTCCAATTCTAAAAAGAGTTCAAAAGATACACCTATCTCTAAGAGGGAACTGGTACTATGAAATGTGTTGTTGTGACCGATTGGAATGTTTGGGATTTTCAGACCATCAGCGAAGCAAGGAAGCAGTACAAATTCCTTGTCGATTACTGTCTGAAATATGGGAACAATGACGGTCCGCATGGGGTCACACCTTCAGAATTTGTAGAGATATGGCCTTCATCTGTATATTATGATGAAGACGGTAGCGGACGGCCTATCGAAGAATTTTACAATGATGCCGAAGGCAGAGCCAAAGAACTGAAAAAGCGTAAAGCTAAGAAAAGGTGACTCCTACGGTCTACTCTATCGCAACAGAAACAACATTCGCAGTCCATTCTTTAACCCGTTTCAGAAAGACCTGTATGAAACTGATTGAGAACGGCACTAGATTCGCAGTCATAAAGGATGGTAAGTTCATCGCCTATTACGATGACGGATTCTTCTATTACATCTACAATTCGGTCAACAAATCCAGTTTCTCATTCATTCCGTATTCGGTCAAATATGCGATACCGTCCAAGTCGTTCCGTGTGCCATTCAAGGTGTTCAATGGAATCTCCGAATTCTGATAAACCACTTATAAACTATATTTCACTATATTTATATACACCAAATACTATGTCTATGCAGGTGAAAAAAATGGATTACACGCTGAAACCGTATAGTGAAGCAGGTTCTTTCGAAGACCTTGCTATCGCAAGACAGAGGTTGGTCTGGTGGCTTGCAAGCCACGGAATGACCAAGGGAACTATCTATCAAAGCAATAGGAAGGCTGGCACGATTGAACATGAGAACAACGAGTGGATTTGGTATCCGAAGGGTACTAGAACCGCATATAAGGTCAATTCGGCGAACGGTAATCTAAGCACGAAGGTGGAATGAATGGTCAAACTGAAACACAGGTGGGGTTTGGAATGGGCGCACACCCAGAAAGGCGAATACACGCTTTACTATGATGAATCCTATACTGGTTTTAGTGTGAAACAGAACGCTGACGGTAAATGGTTCGTTAGGTATTCCGAATACGATGGAATACAACAGAAAACCAGCTACAAAGGAATGGGACAGTTTGATACTGCAAAAGACGGTATGGAGTTTGCTGAAAAAGTCTACAACAAGAAACACTCATACAGGTCGATATTTAGGTGAACAACATGGCAAAATATTACGCAGAACTCAATGGTGACAAAATCGCATTCGACAGGATTACGGATGCAAGGCTTTATGCATGTAAGTGGCTGAATAAATACGGATGGATGGGTAATCAGATTTACATCTACGAGGGAACTAAACGTAAAGGCAGGATGGGACTTATTGATGGTATGCCTTATCTGGAATATCGTAATAAATTCTACCGTATCTACACAGATGGAACTCTCAAAGTAAGCAGGAGGTAAATAATATGGCAGTAAAAACTGGCGGATACTATTTGGATATCTACAAGGGTAAGACTTTCGTAGAAAGTAAACAGGGATTCAGCGATAAGAAGGAGGCATTGATGTGGCTTTACAAGGTAAAGCCGTCCAAGGCTTTCCTCATGAAGGAACGCACCATTATCCACGATGACGGGGATTGGGAAAGCGATGATAAGATTGTCGCTGAAATCAATAGGGTCAAACGTAAAGCTGGCTATGTGATGGTCTACCAGGTCTTCGACCCCTATCTCGGTGACGATTACAAATGGGATATCTCTCCCAAAGGAACTCTGGTCAACAAAAGGTGATTATGATGCATTACCACGATGGTATGTATGTCCTGCAGTTCCCAGATGAAATCCAGAAGGGAATCAGAAAATCCCTGTATAGGATATTTAGGGGAGGCTATGTCAGTTTCTATAACCAGGACGGTAAACTGATTGAGGGGGAGTTCAACAGGCTCTCTCCCAAGCACAGGAAGGAAGCGATTGACGATGCATGTACCAACAAAATCCGCAGTCTTGACGGCTCTAATTTCCATTCCAGATATTGGGTTGACAAGGCGAACAGGTTGTACGGTGAGTGAAGATGTACTATGTCGAAACTATGGACAGGAATTTCAAACCCGTGACATATTCGTTCAAGTATCTCAAGGATGCACGTTCATGTTGTATGTATTCCATCGGATACATCAATGCACAGTATAACGAGGTCTGCACCAAGAATAAGAAAGGAAAACTGGTCAGATACGGTATCGTGATGTGGATTGGTACACCCGATGGATATAAGTACAGTATGGTCGTACCCGATTCCGTACCGAGCAAAAATGCAAGTCAGTATATCTGGAGAAGGAATGGAATAGAATCGTTCCTCGCAAAAGACGGAACTACCTATGGTAAAAAATGGAAAACACAAGGAATAATCTGAAAGGAGTGATAACATGACCAAATATATCGTACAGTATTACATGCACAGGGAAAGGACTCCCTACAAAACCATTGAGTGCTGGCTACCTAACGGTGAAAGGCCCAAGAATTTCGAGACTGCGGACACTATCGCATACTTCAATCCCAAAGCGGTCGGATTCGTACAGGCTATGCGTAATTCCCCGTCCTATGAACAGGGTAAGACCATCATTAGGCTGACCAACGGTACTGAAGTCGGCGGTATCTGGTTTGACAAGAACGGTGTCAAGAAAATCAAATGGAAGACCGTGGTCAAACCGACCACCAATACCATGAAGACCGTCTGGAACAATCAGAAGTTCGAGATTTGATACGATGGTCAAATTCGAGAATGGCGGGATATACTATAACAGGTATGCTGAAATCCGTGTGACCAGAGCATACAAAAGGATTCTGCATTACAAACTGGATGGTGTATCCCGTTCCTCGGATATCCATTGGACTGGCAACAGACAGAATCCGAAGCATCCGATTCAGTATATTATCGTTCCAGATGGGACTAAGATTTATGCTACCAATCGGAAAGTATAATAAATATAGTGTCCATTTAAATTATCATGACAATGGAACTCGTACTGTTCGATGACGAGCCTAAGAAGAAAAGGAAGAGTACGTCTTCCAAGAAAAAAGGCTCTTCCACCGTACACAGGAAACCCACGGTTACTGCTAAAAAGACCAGTACCGCACGCAATTCTGCTCGCACCGTACCGAAGACCCGTACTGCTACCGCACGCAGACCCCAGACCAGAAAAGTAAGGGGACAGGAAGTAGGGGATATCATGCTGGGCGGTAAAGAACCCCAGATGCCTAGACTGAAACCCGTGATGTTAGGCGATAAAGCCAATATCAAATACGGTCGCAAGGACGTATCTCTCGGCGGTAAATCTCTCACTTATCCTCGTAAAGATGTTACGATTGGCGGTGGAAAACCTCTGACTTATCCCCGCAAAGATGTTACGATTGGCGGTGGAAATCCCCTAACTTATCCTCGTAAAGATATCATGCTGGGCGGTACTGTACCGAAGTCTGGCAGACTGCAACCTATCATGCTGGGCGGTAAAGATACTGTGATGCTCGGAGGTAAATCCGTAGGCAGTCTTGGTGGTACTGGCGGTACTGTCATGCTGGGCGGTAAAGCAGTCGGTGATTTAGGAGCTAGTTACACCACTAAGCTGGGCGGACCTGGTTTATACTATCTCGGCGGAGAACAACCCCTGTTAGTAGATGAACCCGAATGTCCCAAGGCCAAATATCATAAACAGGTCAGTCATAAGGCGAAAGCCAAGAGGAAAGCACTTCCCCAGGGTCAACCGCAGGATGAGGAGGAATATCTGCCCGAACCTTATCAGCAACAGGAATCCTACCTGCCAGAACCCGAATACGAGGAACAGGAAGAGTACCTTCCCGAACCCGAATACGAGGAACAGTTGCCCGCCCCCGCCAGAAGGCCACAGTTACCCCCCCAGCAGGTCCGTCAGCGTGTGCAGATTCCTCCTGCTGAGGAATACGAGGACGAAGGGGAATATCTGCCCGAATCTCCCAGACAGGAACAGTTGCCCCCATCCAGACAACCGCAACTTCCATCCCCAGAAGAGAGGGAGGCCCAATTGGAAATCAAACGTATCGAAGCAGAGAAACGTAAAGCACTTGCCGAGGGAAGGGCCGAAGCACGCAGGATTAAAGCCGAGGAACGCAAAGCACTTGCTGAATCCAAAGCGGAGGAAAGAAAAGCATTGGCCGAATCCAGAGCCGAAGCACGCAGGATTAAAGCTGAAACCCGTCAGCTTGCAACAAGCCAGCGTTTGGCTCTGGTCCAGCAGAGGTCCGATGACCGTGCTCGCAGAGATGAGGCTCGCAAAGAACGTCTGGAACAGAAGAAGGCTATTGCCGAACAGAAGAAACAGACCCTTGCTCTGAAATCTGCGGAACGTGATGCGGAACGTCAGCACCAACTGGAAATGGAAAAGCAGAAGACCTGGCAGAAGGCCATTGATTACAAGAGTTCCGAACCCGAAAGGCAACAGAAACTGCTGGAAGCACAGAGAATATCCGATGAAAAGGCAGAGGATAGGCGCAAGAAAAAGGAACAAAAAGAAGCTGATAAGCGTAAGAAACAGGAACAGAAGGAGAAAGATAAGATGGAAAGAGCAAACAGGAAAAGGATTGCAAAGGAGAACAGGAAAGCTAGGAAATCAGTCGGTAAGACCACCGCATCCATCAACGGTGAATCCGTTAAGGTCGAGGTTCTTCCCCCTGGCACTAAACCTTGAGGAATCCGTATGTTCTGGCATGAGGAATCTTGAACCTATCGGGGTAGAACCCCGATACAAACCTTTTAATCAAATCTTTTCATGTAGTGATTAATGAAGAACTACCAACTGTTCCACGGTGACTGTCTGGATATCATGAAGGAGATTCCAGACCGTTCCGTGGATATGATTCTGTGCGATTTGCCGTATGGTGTCACCCACAATAAATCGGATATCATCATTCCGTTCGATTCGTTATGGGCGCAATACAAACGTATTACAAAACCCAACGGATGTATAGCATTGTTCGGACAGGGATTGTTCTATGTGGATTTGGTCAATTCCAACAGACAGATGTTCAGATATGATTTGGTATGGGATAAGATTCTTACATCTGGATTCCTCAATGCCAAGAAGATGCCGTTAAGACAACACGAACAGATTGCGATATTCTATTCAGAACCGCCAGTTTATAATCCTCAATTCAGCGAAGGAAAACCATCGCATGACCAAGGTACGAAGTACCTTTCAAAAGAACCCAACAACAACAATTACGGTGATTACAGACCTGTCAAGACCGAACTGACCACTAGGAAATATCCTACATCCATCATCAGATTCCAAAAACCCCATCCCAGCAAAGCCATGCACAGAACGGAGAAAAGCATCGAATGTCTGGAATATCTCATCAAGACGTACACGAATGAGGGCGATACGGTACTGGATAACTGCATGGGCGCAGGAAGTACAGGATTGGCCTGTATGCGTTGCAATAGACGGTTTATCGGTATCGAACTCGATAATCAGTATTACCAGATTGCCGAATCCCGTTTGGATAAGTTTAACGTTTAAATATAATTTAGACCATAAATATAGTGATAGTGTGAACAATAAGGCACTTAACAAATCTAAGCATACTACGGATAATGACGAATTCTACACTTACTATAAGGATATCGCCCTTGAAGTGGATAACTATGCGAGCCAGTTGAAAGGGAAACATATCTATTGCAACTGCGACAATCCGTATCTGTCCCAATTCGTCCTGTATTTCATTCGCAATTTCAAAAAAATCGGATTGAAATCGCTTACATCCACCTGCCTTAACAATCCTCACGGATTGTATTTCCATGTCACCGATATCCCTCAGTCAATCATTGACGGCAACAGTCTGGATATAATGATGTGGACGAAGAAACATACTGTCGAACTGAATGGGAACGGCGGATTCCAGACCCCCGAATGTCAGCAGATTCTCAAGACCTGCGATGTCGTGATTACAAATCCTCCCTTCTCATTATTCCGTGACTGGTACGATTTGGTCAAATCTGCTGGTAAGAAGTATTTGGTAGTGGCCAATATGAATACATGTCTGTCTGCCAATATCTCTGCGGATATCGTAGAGGGTAAAGCAAGATTCGGATGTGCGACCACCAACAGGGTCTATTATTTCTGGAGGTCTTCGCCCACTTCCAACGATAGATTGAAAATAGGGTATATCTGCTGGCTGACCAATATGAAAACGGTTGTAAAGCCTTTTATCCCTACCGTTAAACGGTCTATTTCCGATTATACGACCTACGATGGCACTATGATTATAAAAGTCCCTAAACTGGCACAGATTCCTGCTGGTTATAAAGGTGTGATGGGTGTACCCATCACGTTCCTGTTCAAGCATAATCCTGCACAGTTCAAAATCGTGGGATTCGCAAGTCACGGTAAGGACAACAAGTACGATATGTTCTCCCCCCATATCAACGGAAAAGAACAGTACAAAGCGATTCTTATCAAATACGCATAAGATATAGTATCTAAATTAATTTAGATTAACTATATATACTGGTATCTGTATCACTACATCAACAAAACTAAAAAAGGTGCTGACAATGGCAACGAAGTTCACAACCGAAGGATATGCATACAGAGCAAGGTACTTGGAATCCAACAGGGATACTGCCTTGATTATCAAATCAAGGGACAAGAATACTATCTCTTTCCTATTTGCATCCAGAAATGGAGGGGCATCTTATGACTACTTCGAACTGACCGAAGATGTAATCTCTCTCGAAGACGGAGTAGAGAGGTTCTTGTTCAAAAGTCCGTCTGGCCGTACTGTTATCGCTTATGCAGACAACAGACTTTATGATAACAACTATCTCAAGACTCACAAGATAACATTCTGAAAAGGAGGATGAACAAAATGACCACAACCAACCAGACTGCGGAAGAACAGTTGAATGTCCTTTGGAATCAAGGTTTCGATGAGGGGGGTTTCTTCAATGAGACCAACCCCGATGTAGCGAGTGCCATGAACTGGCTTATCCAGAACCACAAGAAGGGACAGGAATTCGCTGACCAAATCAAGAAGTGTATTGCAGAAATCAACGAGGCCCAGATGATTCTCGCTGAAATCGACAATGAACTCCTTGAGAGTTAAATCATTCAACCAATGGAAAAGGTGAACAGACATGAGGGACTACGCTGGTAAGAAATTCAAGGTCGGAAAGGTCTACACAGGCGAGACCTATCACGGAAGCAAGAGGAAATATCTCTGTGTTGACAGGAGAGATTCTGGGTATATCTTTTTCAGAGATATCACCTACGGTGATGATAATTATTCGGCAAAGCAGGTCATTCGCAGAAAACCATTAAAAGGCTGGGAAGGTGCAGACGAGAGGGTAGAAATCGACAAGGGTACATTCGGCAGGGTCTGTTGGACTGGCGGTTTCACACTCTACTCAAGAAATGAAATCGAATGATTTAATCAAGGGTGAATAATATGGGATGTAATTGGGGAAAATGGTGTTAGGATACCCTTATTGATTTTGATAGCGATGATTCCATTTGGTTCTTGGTACAACCTAGACCGAGAATCGGTGTTATTGATGTATGGGAACAAAGAATCAACAGGAAAAATAAGAAATTTATAGGCAGGTATTCTGATAATTTATCTGAATGGGATATCAAAGATATGCTTGTGAAGATGTATCCCGAACATAACTTACATGATGAGGATTATTCATGCTGAAAGACCTCTTCGATGATTCGGACGGATTCGGTAAGCTGGTTGCAGAGAATAACCAATGGAGATTGTGGAAGAACTCCATGACCGCCATGTACGAAAAAGAACTGGATGAATACGATTCACAGGGTTTCACGCTGAAAGGCGAACTGACGGTTGTTTTTGCTGAAAATAAAACAAACGGTAACAGATTCTATCTGGCTATGGACAGGATAACCCAGAAACCGTTTGCGGACTGGACCAATTTCGAGGACTTTCATCTTAGAAAAGCACTCATTTTAATGGACAGGAAAGAGGAACAGAATCTAGTCAATATGGCCGAGAGGATTCAGAATGGTAACTGACTTGAGGATTATCGCCACCTGTCAGAATTGCGGGCCTGTCCAATCCGATTTGGTGTATTACTATAACAAATACAGAAGACATTTCAAGAAATACTATGAAATCAATATTAAATTCGTATGTCCGAAGTGTAAACTCGAATTATACACATTGGATACAACCCGTTTCAGAGCATTATTGAATTTAAATGCGGATAACGAAGAAATAAATCTGGACGAATTTATGAAAGAATGAATGACAAGTCATTCAGAATTAAGGATATACAATCTAAATTAGTTTAGATAAACTATATATAGCCATAAGTGTTACGGTAACATAAGAAAAATAAAACTGGTGAACAGATATGAGCCAAGCAACATTCGAAGAATATCAGAATGACAAAAAACTCTTTTATTCCAAGATTACTGGGGATGCCAATATCCGTGAAAGCATCTACCATCCGTATGGTACGGATAGCAACTCTTACTGCAAGAGCCAGAGCTGGTGCGATTACAACTCCAAGACCGAATCCTACGGAGTGTGGAACGAAACCATTACCATCTGGGATGAACCAGTCTATGAAACGATGTTTGTTCATGATTTGGGTGACGGAGTTATCCAGGAAACCAAGAGGACTGTCAAGGTCATTCAACATACCGATATCGAATACTACTGCTACGGAACACATCTGTGTATGAAGAGCAAGTGGCTTCATCTGACCAGGGAGTGAAAAAAATGGTTTACCGCTTTGAAACAACCGAATTCGAAGACGGGGCAATACCCGAAATCAAGACCGCTATCCAAAATGCAAATCGTCTTAAATTAGTCAAGGACGGAGAGGTGATGGACCTTTATGAAGACTGCGATAAACCGTATTTCGCACATCTTTATTGGCAGATTCAACATGAATATGATATGTATGAGGAATACGTAGAGGATGATGAAGTATGGATTACCACAATGACTGATTCTGCATGGAAATCCGTTAAGAAGTGGCTGAATGAGAATAAGCAGGAATTCGTAATGTCTGCAATCGCACATGACAACAGAACAGATACAAAACAAAAATTCGGTTACACCGATACTTCGAAAGTATGCTCGATGAAAGAACTGAAGGAGAGGATGTGAAATGACTGATACAATCAAATTCGAAGTAGGAGTATGGTATGAAGGTATCGCAGAATACTATGACGGTGAGAACAATGTTCAGTTTTTCCCATCCATCAAGATAGTCAAGCGTACAGACTCCACCGTATGGTGTGTAAGCGAGTATGATGATACCGTTTACCGTAGGAAAATCCAGAGATTCCAGTATCTTACCGAACCCTACAAAGGTAAGACCGTGGAAATGATTGCAATCAAGGATTTGGACAATGCAAGGTTCTATTCCACCCACAGGTGTGTATTATGAACAGGCAGGAGAAATTCCCAGACACGGTAGCATTCCATTACTACAATGCGAATCCGAAGAACAAGGTAACGACTGGCGATTGTTCCATCCGTGCTTTAGCACGTGCAAGCGGAAAGGACTGGGATACGGTTCTTGACGAACTGGTGGTTATCGCACACAAAAAGAAATCCGTTCCGAACGACCAGAAGATATTGGAAGAATGGATGCATGACAATGGATTCATCAAAAGGAATCAGCCAAGAAAAGAGGACAACAAAAAATACACAGGAATCGAGTTCTGTAAGTATCTGAATAACAATCCAGATGAAGATGGATTTGAAATCGAATCGGTCATAGCGATGATTGGTGCGCATCACATCGTAGCAATCGTACAGGACACCGATTACCGTTTCAAAATCAACGATACATGGAACTCATCAAACAGATGCATAGGAAAATGGTATTTCAAACCAAGGAGGAACTAAAATGAAAATGAATACAACTACCGATTATCAGCTACACGGATTCGACACCAGCAAACTGCCCGAAGAGGGACAGATTGCATTAGCGGTCAAAGTCCTTCAGATTAAGGATAAATCCGCATGGGTAGTAGAATCAATCGAGGAATGGACTCTGACTAAAAATCAATATCTCGGTATTGCATCCAAGACTACCTGTAATTTCTTCAAAGAAATCCACAGTACCCAGAAAACCGTTGAAAGTCAGACCAAATACGGCTACATTCCTACGGAAATCGTCTCAATCTGTCCCAGTAAAACGAAAAAGGTGACTTATGAAATCTTTTTCGATGATGAACTGGCCTACAACTATCATCTTCTGAAATGGAAGACCCAACAGGCCAAAGAGAGGATGATGTCTGCAAGGAAAACGACTCTCTGAATCCGATAGTTGGAGGAATGAACGATGCCCGACTTAAACGAAATGAGGAAAAACGCAATAAAACAACTTAACAACTCCTTATCGTACATCCATCAATGCAGATTAATCCTTAGTGCAGGGATTATCGACCCGAAAAGGAATATCAACCTAAGATTATGTCGGATTGAAAACGCATTGATGGAGATAGGTTCAGAGATTTCAGAAGAAATGAGAAAATGCTGAAAGCAAGAGGTAATTGAAATGGATTTGTACGCAACAGGCCAGATGAAAGATAACAATCTGGATAAGGTCTTGGAGGAACAGGGGATAAAGATTCCTTCAATCAGAGGGGTCAGAATCATGGCCGATGAGGACTGCCTATCCGACAGGGATATTGAGAAATCGTGCAGATATGTTTACTGCAAAACCAAAAAACTGTTCACACCCGATAAGTATTGGCATCCCGCTACCGATAAAAGACAGGCAAGGACATTGGCACGCAGGTCTTCCAGAACCGCTTATAAACAACTCATCACATACAACAAACATGTGAAAGAAAAGGGGGTCTGGATGGTCCATGCGAGAATATCCGATAATTCATGGATTGCCAATGGTGGCAGGGATATCGAGAAACAACCTTGGTTCATCGAAAGGGTCAAGGATGGCATGGATGCTACTTATTGCGATATCTATGTGAGAGTGAATTGATATCATGAAGTTCGTTCAATTCACACCGAGTACCAAACTATATACTGCCAAGGCCGAACAATCATCCAGAAGATACGGATTATGGATTATCGAAAGGTCCGAAACCGAAGTAAGGTTCATGATATTCACCGATAGGGATTACAAACAGTACAGGGTAGATGTTGAGAAGGTCATGTCCTACAATTACAACATCGAACGGTTTAGATTCAAGATGAATCCACGGACTACCTTAGTAGCGTATGCGGATAGAATCGTTCGTTGAATTTTAGTGTCGGCCTGGCAAAGAAAACAACCAAAGAAACCAGGCCGACTGATTTTGCGAACTACCCTTTTCCGCAATAAACAATATTTTTAGAAGTATTAAAAGTTTGCTGGGAATGGCAGGAATCACAGGACCATTGAACCAGCAAATCATAGATTACAACGAATTATTAAAGCATATCGGACAAGTCTGTAAAGGTGCATACCAGATGATTAGGTCGGGGTCTGGATTCTTGCCCGATATGTTCACTACATCTATATACTAATATATAATCACTACGTTTGATAGTATGGACGTTGAAAAGATAAGATATGCCCGCAAGATGAAAAACGATGAATTCTACACCCAACGTTGCACTATCGAGGAAGAATTGGTATACTGGCCCAATCTGTTCCAGAACAAAACGGTCTATTGCAACTGTGATATGGATGAATCCGAATTCGTGAGATTCTTCAAAGATAATTTCAACAGACTCGGATTGACCAGATTGATTTATTCATCGTACAATCCGAATGGTAAAGGAAAGTATTCGATTGTCGAATCAACACATACACAGACCCACATGCTTGAAGGAAACGGTGATTTCCGTTCGGATGAATGTATAAAGTTATTGGATATGTCCGATATCGTTGTAACCAATCCCCCGTTTTCATTGTTAAGGGAATTCATATGGCTGATGTATGACCACAAAAAAGATTATCTGGTTATAGGAAGTCTTATGACCGCAGTCACACAGAATCTCAAACCGCTTATCGGTACATATATAAGACTTGGATACACACACCATAGCGGACACATAGTATTCAAAGTTCCATTCGATTTTCTGTTATATGAACACTCGAAGGATACTGATTCAGTTCATGTAAAAAACGGCGAAACATATGTAGATGTTACCTCCACTCGCTGGATAACCAATCTGCCTACAAATCTTCCAAAAAAGAATCTGACCAAAGTTTATAATCCTACGGATTATCCCAAATACATAGATTACGACTATATCAACGTGAACAGGATTTGTGATATCCCAATCGACTATTACGAACCGATGGGTGTTCCTATCACATTCATGGACTGGTATAATGAATCGGAATGGGAAATACTGGATTTAATTAAACCCAAGATATTGAAGAACGGTGTACCAATCCGTACATTCCAAAGACTAATCGTAAAACGTAAAAAACGAACAGAGGCACGAAATGGTAAAGAACAAACAGATGCGTAATGCACAGATAAACCGTGTGGATGAATTCTACACCCGCAGGGAGACCATCGAAAAAGAGTTGAAATACTGGCACAATTCGTTCAAAAACAAGACCGTGTATAACAATTGTGATACAGACCAATCAGAGTTCGTAAAATATTTCAAAGACAATTTCAAAGTGCTTGGATTAAAAAGACTCATATATTCCAGCTATTCCAAGGATTCGCATGGCCAATGTACGATATACACACCGACCGAATCAAAGACGTACACACTCAAAGGGAACGGTGCTTTCGATTCACAGGAATGTATCGAGTTGCTGAAACATAGCGATATCGTTGTGACAAATCCTCCTTTCTCGATGCAGAAGGAGTTCCAGAAACTTATGTTCAAAGAAAATAAGGATTACCTTATTCTGGGAAATATGAATAATGCGCTTACTCCATATGTTAAAGAATTAATCGGTTCATATTCACATTTCGGATACTCGATTCGTTCTGGCGGAGTAAGATTCAATATCCCGTGCAATATGGCAAATACGGATAAGGTACAGGTCATAGACGGAAAATAGACTGTCGAATTGACCTCTATCAGATGGATTACCAATATGCCAGTTACCAAGCCGTCCCTTCGTAACGGAATCTCCTGTAAAGGGATGAACTACGAAACATATACGAATTATAAGGATGCGATTAACATCAACCGTATCAAGGATATACCCGATGATTACTACGGTCCGATGGGTGTGCCTGTCACGATAATGGACTATTGGAATGACAACGAATGGGAGTTCCTGCAACCGATGGTCAAACCGAGGATAATCAGAAACGGTGTAGAATCAATAATCTATTATAGGCTGAAAGTAAAAAGAAAAAATCTTCCATGAATTATTTTTATCATGACTAAGCACGATGGACGGGAATATGAGCAGATAGAGGAGTCCCGCCCACCGTATCACTACATCTACGATGTACTATTTAATCACTACGTTTATCCCATCGGTCATTCCTTACATGCCAACATCAGCAATACTGCGGGCGCACATACAAAGAAACCCAATATCACCAATTCCGTCATAATGTCTGAATCGTAAACTGGTTATTTAATCGCTATGGAAAGAAAATAAGAGCCACTTGAGGGATTTGAACCCCCGACTTACTGATTACAAGTCAGTCGTTATACCTCTAAACCAAAGTGGCATATGGGTTGTGCAGGGGCGGACAGAAGTTTGGGGATGCACCATCCGTTCCTGCTGATTGACAATACGGATACACCTATATAATCACTACGTTATTCGGATAACATGGCCAAAGATAAGCTGAATCTGAATGACCCGAACAGGAAATACAGAATTGCTCAATACGCACGTGTATCAAGGGAGGAACAGAAATTAGAGAATCAGTTAATCGTTCTGGAAGACGAAGTGAAACGGCATCCGAATTGGGAGGTCGTTCAGACCTATACCGATAAATCATCTGGTGCGAATAAAAGCCGTCCAGGACTCGATTTGATGCTGGCTGATGCCAAGGCTAAGAAGTTCGATATCATCATATGCACCAAACTAGACCGTCTGGCCCGTTCCGTGCTGAATTTGGCCAATATATGCAAGGATTTGGATGATTGGGGAATAGGAATCAAATTCGTTGAACAGAACTTCGATTTGACCACCGCCGAGGGTACGCTTATCCGTAACATCCTAAGTGCCACCGCAGAGTTCGAGCTTGAACTGATTCATTCCAGGACCGTAGACGGACAGGAAAGAGCCAGAAGGGAAGGTAAGATTATCGGCAGACCCAAAAGCAAACTTTCCGATTACCAGATTAACAAGGCCAAGGAGATTCTTACAGAGAACCCCAATATATCGCAAAGGAAACTGGCAGAACAGTTCATCGGTATCGACAGAAAGCAACTGATAAGGGAATTGAAAGCGTTGGGTATTCTCCCAAATAGTTCTAACGATAAGTGATGATATCAATACAACTATATACTACAAAATAAATGTAGTGATAAGTGGTACAATGAAATACACTCACGCAACCATTGAAGAAATGAAAGAATACCTGTTCGATACCATGATGGCAGTTTCCGAGCATAAAGATAACTGGAGGCTCAATGCCGAAGACAAGAACCGTCTGGATAATGCCTGTTCCGAGTTGAACATCGTTCTTGAGCATCTTAACTCCTATTGAACGCACCATACACAGGATACCCATAACTCTCCAAGGGAGAGTTATTATACTATCACTACATCCCCGATAGCGATACTATGACTACCCAACATTATCGTTCGTCACAGGTGAAACTGCTGGGTGTCGGATATATTGACGAGATTGAGATTGAGATAGGGAATCACATCATCCGTCTGAATTCCGATGAAGCGAGAGAACTGTGGATGAAATTAGGCAGTACCTTAAAAGAATATAACAGACAACAGGAAGATGATTGAATGAATGACGAAAAAGGAAAATGTTGCAGGTGTCACAAGGACATCTGGAAATGTTTCAACGAGATTTACAATCCTTCCGACAGTATTCTTACTACATACTATCTGTGTAAGGACTGCCAGGAAGAATTTGCGAATATGGTTGAGAAATGGATGGTGAATTGATGGATTACACGATTCTGACCATCGAGATAAAGGGTGCGCACACACTTACATACGATGAATGTATGCGCATCGAGGATGCCATCGCAAACATTCTAAAAAAGGATGAGGAAAGCGTGGAACTGGCCAGCCAGGAGATTGTTGATTGGTGATAACATGAGTATATTCAGATTCCGTAAAAACGGTAAAAGTACCGAACAGAAACCCAAGACCCCGAAAGTAGTGTCCAAGACCAAGATAGAATGTTCCCAATGCGGATTCTCGTTCTGGCAACCATATATCAGCGAGGACGAATTGGAGAAAGGTCTTATCAGAAATCATTGGACCAAGAACGAGGACGGTACGAGGGTATGTCCGAAATGTAACGCTGAAAGAGGTAACAACGATGGAACAAACTGATTCTATGAGGATTGGATTCGTGTCATACATCCGTGTGATGCATGATATGGTCAAAGATATGCTGGATACCGCAAAGCACGGTAATCCGAATTTCGATGGCGAAAAAAGGATATTCGACAATCTGCTGGATATCGACAGGAAACTGTGTGAAATCAATAGGCTCATTTCAAAAGATGATGTTCGTTTTGCACAGACCGAATCCATAGAATATACCCGCCCTACCTGTGTATCCTACATCTGGGAGAACAAGGAAGAAGTCGGGGAAGTAATCAAGAACTATGTCGAACTGATGAATGAGATTGCACGCAATCACATGAAGGTACTGGGTATGCAGTACATGTTCGATGTGGACGAGGAAAACCTAAAACTGTTTAAAGCAATCAACGAATACCGTGATTCCCTCTTAGCCAAGGACACCAACTCTGCTGGTATGCAATTGCTTGATGCATTGGCAAGGGACATGGGAGATAATCTTGACCAAAATAAGATTTCAAGGAAGGATAAGAATGTACTCATTGAATAAAGATGTACCAATACCCCAAAGACAGACTAAAGATTCTGCTGGCTATGATTTCTATATGCCGTTCGACTGCGAATTCCGTCCTGGTGAATACGTTCAGATTAACACCTTCATCTGTTTCGATGGAAAGGAAAAACCCTACACCGATGTGGAGGTTATGATTGACGGCGAACTGAAGACCTGCAGGGTCTACCCCAAACAATGGGTATTCAAACTGTATCCCCGTTCCTCGCTTGGAACGGAGTACAAATTCAGATTCAGCAATACTACTGGTGTAATCGACAAGGATTTCATAGACCATCCCATTAAAGCAGATATCACGGTGGACAAACCTCTGTATCTCAAAAAAGGAAAGAGATTCATGCAGGGCATATTTGTTCCAATCGGTTATGAAATCAACGAGATTGTCCCAGAATCTACCCGTGACGGAGGTATCGGTTCTACCGATAATGTCAAATGCGATTGCGAATCCAAATGCGATAACTGTACCTGTCAGAACAATGCCGAGAAGAACCTTGCGGATATCTCCGCTATGATTCCGAAGGGCGAAATCGACATGACCGCCATGATTAATCTGGCCCAGAATCTAATCGAACTGGCCCAGACCATGCAGAAACAGAACTGAAACCATTTCCCCTACGGGGGTTCAATCATGGATGAAACAGAGATATACTATCACGGTAAGATAAATCAGTTGTTATCCGTCCTATGTGATAACCTATCCGATTGCCTGTGTCTGATTGATGATGAAGACGGTATCCTGTCAGCCGAAGATTTAGAACTGATGGGCAGACTTTCGGATATACTGGAAGATGCGATTGACAGAATGGACAGAAAATACAAAATGCTGGATGATGGAAATGAGTAAGACCCTTAATGATATTTTCTCGCAATTTGCCAAGGATTGGAAAAATGCATGGGAAAATTATGAGAAAAGAGTAAAACAGGCCGAAGAGAATCAAAGACTGGCAGACCAGCAACTTATCGAGGAATACAAAAAGAAGTTCCCCGAAATGCATCTGAAATGTCCCGTATGCGATGCCGATTTGGTTTACGATTGGGTATCACAACCTACCGAGAAATTCTGCAAAACTCATGTCTGGTCGGATAGGACCGTGGAAATGGTCTGCAAATGTCCTAACGAAAGATACCACTTCTATGAACAATACGAACTGGACGAGGTAACGAAGGGATTCTCGGACAGATGGGAAAAGGATTGCAGAAAATCAATCAAACAATGGGAGTATATGAACAGTCCTGGCTATGACAACAAATGTGTCGTATGCGGTAAACTGTACTATGCCTATGACAATCTGGACTGTATCGAGGTAGACGGAAAGCAATTATGTCCCGAATGCAGTAAAGACATGTGGGTGACTAAGGATGATAAGAAGTACGTATCCGAGGATTACATTCGTGACGAACGCAACCAAAGTTCGATGTATGACGGTATGAATCAATACTATTCATCCGTGGATGAAATGCTGAAACACCATAACTGTCTTCACGGTATGACACGTGATGATTTGTATATCGTGCATTATCCTTCCAGACCCAATACGGATATCTGGGGATTAAGCGGGAATGTATACAGAGAACATTGGGAGTTCTATGGTAAATCTGGAACAAGATGGCCACATTACCATGCTTATTCATTCAAGTTCCTTCCAGATATGGAAGGAATCGAGATAAGGGAACATAAAGCTAAGAACTGAACCGAAGTGGAATCATGCAACCGAAGAAAAAGGATATGCTGGATATAACGGATGTGAAGATAATCGACATATTCCGTAGCGTATCGGATTCATCGGAATACTATATTAGATGCCAATATACTCTGGATAACTATTATTCGGATGTGAGGGATGCACAGATATTCAAGGATAGTGATGGAAGGGAATACATTACATTCTGTTATTCCAGTCACGGCGGGGATTACAGATACACACAACGGGTTTATCTGAATGATATAGGCTCGGTGTGGCAAAACCTTTTCCAAAACGATTTTTAACCTACTAATGGGGGCAACCCCTATACTAAATTTTTAGCAAACTATTTATTCCCCCCCCCATACTAAAGTATGGCATACAAAGTTCGTCTTAACGGCACAACCCACTCTGTCAGCACCAAGAATACTGCTATTTTACTTGCGGTTCTGGGACTGAGGGCAGGTATGGGTGACAGAATGGCGGGTGCAAGAATCGGATATGTGAATATCTATTACGACTCGATTACTAAACCCCCTAAATATACCGCATGGGTAAGTTATGGGATGACTGACCCTGTTTATGTAAGCGATGCAGAAAACTGGGACAAGGTACTCTATGTCTGGTATATGGGTAATCTTCGCAAAGCTGATAAACAGACTGTCAATTCTGCAAAAAGGAGTTATGAATTACTGACTCGTTAAGTAGTCTAACTAAACTTTTTTCCAAAAACTATTTATTAATAACCACCCATACTAAATTATGGCAAACGAGTATCGTATCTCGAATAATTATGATGACCCTTATAAGACTGGATGGAAGTTCGCCGATTCAATTGATAAAGCGAGGGTTATTGCTGGTAAGCTGATTCGCAGTGATGCACCTTGGACCAACATCGCCAAAAACGGTCATGAGTTCGCAATAGTGACCAAGCATAAAGCAGACAGATTTACTGGAACTAAATTTGCCCCGCATATGGAATACTATTGTAAAGAAATCGTGCTTAACAAATACGGTAAATTCTCTGGATACAAGTATTATGAATTCAGTCCTAAGACTGGCAAGATTCTGCGTACTGATGATATTATTAGGATATTTTTCTGAAAGGTGATTAAAATGGCTATACAACTTAGTGTAGAGGAACTTGGGAAAGCTCCCAATTACAATGGAATCGTAGAAGTAGAAATCCCTGCTAAAGACGATAAGAATCTTGTTGATGTTTATTCTGATAAATGCACTTACCATAAGTTTTTGGAGGACTTCGTGGATTATTCTCGTAAAAACAAATCTGGCGAATTCGGAAAATACTATTATGTCTCCAAAATCTCATTTTGGTCTGATGAGAGCAAATATCCTGTTCATATCGCAGTCAAATGTAAAACCCGTCAGAATTTGAAAAACGGATTGATTGTAACTCCTGGAAGTTATCTTATCTTTAAATGCAATCTTGATTCCAAATCCAATTTGAAATATCAGACGCATAGGTGATTAAAATGCGTTATTACACATTCCATTATGCAAAATCTGGCGCACGTGCAGTAACTGGTGAATATACTGGTACTAAAAAGGAAATCCTTGAAATCGGATGCAGATTGTCCAAAGAAAAGGGCAGAAACATCGCAGTCAAGCAACATGTTTCTGGATGGGTCAAAGAATCCGCAACCATCATCGCCAACTGTGAGAAAGGAAAGGTTACATACTGTGCTGATTTGTGGTGATTAAGATGGTCGATTATATTCACACTACCAAACCCAAACTCCGTTTTGATGATATATCCATTGAAAAACTCGTTATCCCGATTACTGGTTGGGAACAGAGATACCGCATAACCGCAACATCTTATGCAGACAATAAAGAGGTTTCGTTTGTTCTTAGTTCATCTGAATTTAAGAAACTCAAAACCATGATTAACAAAATAAGGTAAATATTGAGGAGTGAAATACATGTTTACTAATTTCAATCATATCCGTTCGTTAAGACAACCTGTAGCATATGATGGAGAATTCTATTCCATCCCTCGTACCGAGGAACAGATTAAAGAAGTAGGTCTTGAATATGCATTCGATGTACCGACAAGATTCAATCGCAAACATTGGGAAGCACAACAGACTGGTAGGTATGAATACATCATGAAATACCGCAGAGCAATCAAAACACCCTATAAAGAAGGAGATACTGTTGCATATCTCATCAATGAGAATATGGGGACTAAAAAATATGCAGATACTGTTCGTGCAGTTAAATTCGGTACTATTGTAAAAATCAATCCTAAGACCCTTAAATTAGATACTGGAAAAGTTATCAGTTTTGGATATGTAATCGGCAAAGTTAAAAATGATGTCCCTATCCTAAAAAGGGAACTGGAACTTTGAGATTAGATTGATTCCGATATCAACAAAAACCCTTTAATCCCCTACGGGGATTACCTTTTATGTATGTAATAGCTGGCGCATACGGATGGGAAAACGATTACGGTACATATGCTACCGCCAACGAACCCCGTGTCGCTTTTCAATACCTTTACAAAATCATGCAGGAAGGGATGTACGAATTCGGTCTGATTACCGATGGACAACCTGCTAATACCATTACTGGCAAATATCCCGCCAATACGATTGGATACGCACGTTTTACGTACCTAAGAGGGAAAGAGGTATTGATGTATACCTGCCGTATCTCGACAAAAGGATTCGGATATGCCAAACAGAGATATGTGGTCACATATGACGGACAGATAAAACAAATCCTGTCCGAAACACAGAAGAAACAAAAACAGTTCCAAAGTATCTGGAACACGGTAAAAAAATATCTGAAATAAGGAAGGTATTTAATAACTATACATTTATCAGAAACTATGTCCGAAATGTATCTAATCTATGACCGCAACGGCAGAAAGATAGGGCAGACCGCATCATATTCCAAAGCGGTATCCCTTGCCAATCTCTGGAACGGTTATGTGTCCTATCTGGGAAAGATACGTTATAGTGCCGAATTGTACAATCCCGATGTCGAGGAATATCCTCCCGAATACCGTGGCTCGATAAAATCCAAACTGAAATCCAAATCTAAGAATCTGAAAGAGGGTATCAGTTCCATCTACGGCGAGAATACTCCTATCCGCAGGATGTACGGATATTCCAAAAAAGCACATGACAGAATCCATGGATTCTTTGTCAACAGTATGAAGGACCTGTCTTCTATTAGGAGGAAACGCTGATGATGTATTATGTTTATTCTGGAAATGAAAAGGTCGGTCAGACCAAATCCTTGGAAAAAGCCAAGGAATATGCACGCAAATGGCACGGAACTGTCAGATACAACGGTAAGACCATCTACCGCCCCAAGACTGCCAGCAATCCCGCACCGAAACGCAAAACCGTGCCAGATTACGAATACGGCGGATACGGTGACTACTACTCGCTGAGTACCCGCACTCCTTCCAAATCCAGTAAATCGTCCGCATCTGGCAAACGCAAATCATCTGTCGGTATCGACATGCCTTCCAGAACGGATATCAGAAACGGAATCAATAAGCTGAAATCGAAAGAGTATAGAGCTGGAGTCAAGAAAACGGCTAAAGAAATGGGTGCATCATTCCTGTTGGAAGCACCCCTTATGTTCTTCCAATGAACCGTATGATTTAAATAACTATATTTTTATGCTAAGTGTGATAAAATGGCAACATTCAAAATAGAACTGGAACACAATTTCATTACGATTACTGAAAAGAAGATTGTTGCCAAAGACAGTTCCGAAGCCATAAGTCATGCATGTCTGTGGCTTGGTGACAAAGAGTATACTGCAAGGGATATGTTTAACGCAACCATATCCAAAATGAATACTGGCGGAAAATTCCAGTATTACTGTACGGTGTACAGACTGAAGAACGAATACAGGGTCATTACCAAAACCGCAGAATTCCTGGTAGACCCTGCATCTGGCAGAATCATACTTACAATCAAATCATTCAAAAAGTGATTATAATAATGGTGATAATATGGCAACCGAACCTAGACCGAATGTACTGATTGCAAAACCGTCCCACTATCACGGGGATTATCCCGAAGTATTGGAGGCGGTCTATATCCCCAACCCGTCCAAATCCATGAAGAAGATTCTGGCTCTGGCACGCAGATTCGCATTGAATGAAGTCCTTGTATCCATATTTGTAGATAGGGACTCAATATGTGATGTTATCGGAGTCAATAAGACTACCGCAATCCGTTACAATTATCCGAACGATTACAGGAAAGTCATGGCTGACGGAAGTACCGCACCCGCTACCGCATCCCAGATACACGAAGCTGAAATGGTACAGAACCATTGGTGGTGACATGACCTCCTATAAAACCTATTTCACCGCCTACGGAAAAATCGCACGTGATACCGTCAGAGTGTACGAGTGCAAGGATATTGCAGAGGCACGCATCTATGCTATGCATAGACTGAAGAACAAGGATGAAGGAATCATTGTTGCTAAGAATTCATCCACCGCATATCCTTATGGCCGTGTTGTCAAAAGAAGTGTCTATGACAAATGGTATGTCGTAGGAATCGGCGAACCATCCTCCGCACCCTATGGGTGGTTCTCTATGCAGACTAGCAAACAATACGAGTTATTCACTAACGGTGAGATTGGCAGAGAATTAAACATTTTTCCGCAATATTGGAGATGAGAGATTATGACTGATTCGATAAGTATTACCGAGGTACGTAAATACCTCCCCGCAAAGACTGTTGGACGTATGACCGTGACTGCTAAAGATGGCAAGAAACGTGTACTTAGAATTACTTACGGTGATTTCCTCAAACTGTGTCCGTACCCTACAATCAAACACGGAGTATGTGACGGCCCAGAATATGTTGACAAGGTAAATAACAAATATGTTGGCTACATCGAGGAATTCTATCATTATGATATACACGATGTTGAGTATGAGTATCATATCTGCCGTAAACATGTAAGTATAGGTAACAAGCGTGAAAAACCTACCTATGTATATCCTACCAAAATCACATCCGATTATGTAGGCGGTGTAGTCTACACCAGTAATGGCAGACAAATACTCTGATAAATAGTGAAATATATGAATTGGTATTGCATAGATACATATGAAGTGACTGTTGCTGGTCCTTTCAAGAATGTAAAGGATGCAAGAGTTAAAGCGATGAAACTTCTTAAAACTAAATATGATGCTGAAGATGAACCCATTACTTTATCCCAAGTCAAAAGTCATTATAATAAACAGTTCTTCTGGGGGGATATGGTGGTTTCATCTTGGTACAATAAATGGATTTGTACCAAATGTGTCCCAGATAATGGCGGATATCATCGTGTGCTGACATATGAGATTAATTCTAAGGGGGAATTAATCGGGCAACCTAAGATAAGTTTCAACGATGAAAAATAGTAAACTGATTGCAATTACTTTACCAAACCTTTTAATAACTATATTAATATTCAGTTACAAGTGATTTATCATGACTGAATATCGTGTACGCATATGGAGCAATATGTACGTAGATGGGGTTAACATTGGAAAAGGTACTGAAAAGACTTTCAGCACACTCAAAGATGCCCGTAAATATGCCTACCAACTCATTATGCTCCATAAAACTCCCAAATATGCAGACAGATTCCTTGATGAAGAGAGGGGATTCACCAAAACCAGAATATTCGTAGAAATAAGAGGTTCATCAAACAAATATCCGTCCATCTATTACGGGAGGCCAGTTCCCACATTACCTAATGGTGTATGGATGGAATATATGAAAAACGGTAAAGCAAGAAAGGATTGGTACTACGAATACAAAATGCTTGATGAAAAAGGAAATGCCAGCGAGGTACTGATTTCGTCCTCCAACAGTCTTTTCCCATTTGGAGAGTAAAAAGCCATCTTTTTCTTATAGTATGGGAACTAACCCATAAACTCTTTACCAAATCTTTTAATAACTATATTTTTATATGTATCACATAATATCATATGGTGATAACATGGCAACTAAATCTCAAACATTGATGGACTTTGTATATTGGGACAATACAGGATGGACACGCACACAAGCCACATCCATTGTAAAATTGAGACAGAAACTTATACGTAATAAATCTCATTATGCTAAACCTAAAAAATCTTGGGAGGTTAAATGGGGTAAGAAATTAGCTACACTTACTTATGTTGGGCCAAACTGGACTTGGACTACCTATAATGATATCCAAGCCCATCCGATAATAAGAAATGTCGTAGCCGTCTACGATGTGAATCCCGATGGAACACTCGGTAAAAAACATAAATGGTGATAACATGACTGAATATTATACCGAAGTTACTACCGCACACGGAGTTTCTAACCGTAACATGACTGGCAAGATTGATGCAGTCCGCAAGGCCGTTCTGAAACGCATCAAGGAACTGAAAGGATACGGAGGATATGTTCATATCAAGACTGCAAGAGGATGGGAACAACTCGGAGTTATCAGATATGAAGATGCCCTTGGTAAATATGTCTGGATTTCCGATGAAAAATGGTATTCTCTTTCTCCGAATGGGTCTATTACCAGGATTGAGTGGTGATTAGAAATGGCTGAAAGTACAAGATGGAGAATCCCTGCTAAAAATGAATTTAGCACCAAGAAGGGAACTGGAACTCTGAATGAGGGATATTATGTTTGATGCTGAAAAATTATACTATCTGAAAGGACAGTTAATTGCAATCAAATTCATGGGAACTTCCTACAACCCTTACTCTTATAGTGTTTTAACACAGTATAACCTATTTACTGGAAAAGGGAATTTTGCAGGTGATTTTACTCGTGACAATGCGATTAGATATATCAAAACACAATTTCCAAATGCGATTGCAGTTAAACCCGACTCCGTAATTGAAATCAAGGATGATATGGGTGATTCTTGGGGGTATGCCAATTCAGTAACAAAAGCAAAAGGATTCATCTATAAACTTGCTAAGAATATGCCCCATTCCGTATTCTACCTGTTTAGATACAGGGATAATAAATCGTTTGCCAAAGCGATGTATGACAGTTCTAAAAAAAGGGTTATCTACGATGATGGAAAGGTACAACGTCTGTATGCAGATGGTCGTACAAAACAGATTGAGGACTTTAAATTCCCTATATTGATGAGATATTGAAGGTGTAGCATGTCCTATTATGATGAGGATTTCAATACTGATTTCAGCAGTACCCAGAAAGCGGATTCCAGATTCCGTATTGTCGATGAAGACGGCAGAATCGTAGGATATACCGCAACCAAGGAATCTGCGGACGATATAATCTATGACTGGACTGCCCAATCCGATGGTATTCATTGGTACTCCGTGGAGGAAATCCCTATCCGTGCCGAAAGGGTGAATGAAACCGCTACCAGAATCAAACCTACCGATACGACCCATAAACGTACTGTCGGCAAGGTCAAGACAGTCTATATAGACAATGATAACCAGACTGATGGGGTCATGCACACCCAGACTGCTGGAAAGCATTTCACATCCAGATTCAAGTCTGGTATGAATAAGGTTGTCACAAGGGCAAAAAAGCCGTCCCCCGTCAAGGATGCGTTCATCAAATTCCTCGACAAAGGCGGTGATATGATTCTTGGAATGGGTAGCGGATTCAAAGAATCCGAATCGGAATCCAAACCGAAAACCAAAGCCAAGGCTAAACCCAAGACTTCCTCTAAAAAATCTGGGGTCAAGAAAAAGACTGGCACTAAGAAGACCACTACCAAAAAGGTATCGTCTTCCAAGACCAGAACTACCGTTAAGAAAAAACAGACCGTTCGGAATAAGAAATCCGATGATGATATTCCTATGTGGATGAGATAAACAGGTGATTGAAATGGCATCAGCAAAACATTACTATGGTATCTTCAAATATCGTACCCGTATAATGACAACTGGGGTAGACAGTTCTACCGATGAAAAAGCAATCCGTGTGGGATGCGAAGAATCCCTCAGATGCAATACTGCAGTAGAAGTCCGCAGGTGGATTTCACCTACTGATGATGTTAGAATTGCGGTATGCAAGGATGGTAGAGTGATTAATAAAGATTTAATGTATGGCAAAATACACAGTAAAAACTGAGAAACGTGAACAAGTGATTAAAATGGCAAAATATAGCGTAAACGTTTATAATGGCAATCTTTCTCTCGATGAAACATATCCTGCCGATACTCTTGAGGATGCAGTCAGAATTGCAACCAGATATGTATCTAAATCCGTGACAGGTTTCAAACAGTCGGATTATCCGAAGATATTTGTTGCATGCATTAATCAGAAAGTCGGCAGTACCGACAAATTGGTAACTTATGTATTCAAAGATTGTATTACTGGCAAAGTCACCAAGACCCACATCGGCGGAGGATATGTCATTCAATGCAACGAGTCCTTCCCGCTTGCAAAGGCCAGCACCATCGCACAGGCCAGACAGGTTGCTTACAGGATGATTACCGATTATGTCAATCTGGTCTCAATTGATAAACCAGTTAATGACGGATACGAAGATGTGGCCACTATGCTTATGTACAGGGGACACAACGAATATCACGAAAAAGGCAAGGAAATCAAATCCTACAATCCTGCTACTGGTAAACTATCCAGTAAATACCTTTATTGAAGGTACTGTTCCATTGAATCAAAACCATTTCAGCAAACCTTTTAAATAACTATATAATTATTCGTAAGTAAGTGATTATATGGCAAAACAATTCCCTCAATTCAGATATGGCGGAGAACGTGGAGATTATGTTGTGGGATATCAAGTAGATGTTTATTACGGAAACTCCCCCCTGTTCAACAATCTGTCCGATGCACGTGCGTTCGCAATCGAATACGGATACAAACATCCCAACAAACTCACCGACCCTTGGGGCAATCCGAAACCGTCAACCCCGTCAGACCATGTTGAAATCAAAGAAACCTCCTATGTGCGTGCAGAAGGATTCCTTCAGCAATCTGGAAAGTCCCGTGTAGTTGGATGGACTTTATACTATCCAGATATTGACAAATGGATTTGGAGAGACAAGGTAAAATCCAATTCCGTCTGGATGAATAAGAATGGCCGTGGATACAAGAAACTGACCCGTAGCGAACTGAATAACTATGTATGGTGATAAGATGGCAAAATATTCATTCCAAAATGCAAAATACGAGGCTGAAATTGACACTTTCTATGGGGGTTGCAGTATGCTATTCCCGAACATTGATGATGCGAGAAAAGGTGCAGTCGAATTAGCAAAAGAATATCATGGAATTGTACGTATCAGTAAAATAAACGGTCAAGAGATTGGTAAAGTTTACGGGCATACTGCACTTAACCACACCGATTGGTATTACGAAAGTTCTACTCCAGAATATATAAAAAAATTTAATCCCAAAACGGGAAAACTCAAACGGTGATTAACTATGGCAAAATATTCTATTTACGAAAACCGTAACGGTAAACATTACTACAAAACCGATATGCCTACCCGTGAACTTGCATTCATGTACGCAGTCGATTTGGTAACTGACGGTGATTTTAAGGACGGTCCTGTAATCAAGTGGGGCGATGGCGAATGTTATATCCTTCGTCAGAAACTCAAAAGAGGTAAGGTAGGACACAACGCAGATGATTACAAATACGAGGTATTTGTAGATGTCTATGATAGTGAATATACAGGGGACAAGAAGATTTCCGAGAACGCTATCTACGAACTCAATCCCCATAATGGAAAGTTCATCAAAAAAGTCAAGTCCAACGCATATCCTTCCGCAAAGATTCCTGCAAAACCTAAGTCTACTGCAAAAGCCAAAAACACCAACGACTGGCTGATTTACGGTAAAAAGAAAGGTGCTAAGAAATTCAAGGTCTTTACTGGAGATAACCTGTCGGATAAACTTATCTATGGTCTTAGATGGCCCTATGATAAAGGGGATAAGGTTCTTGAAATCGTTGCACAACTGAACAGGGACAACCCCGATTATACTTTTGTAAGGCGCAGGGGAACTAGCAGTCTTTTCGGAAACTGAAAGGTGAATGAATATGGTTAGATTAGTTGGAAGATGGTTCGGAGATGAAATGCGTTATTTAGGTTTCAGACCCGAATACCGCCATGTAAAGATTAAAAGAGTATTGAGTAAACCCTATATGGAAGATGGACTGAAGTGGCAAGACGTACTCGTAACTGTCTACGGATATGAAAGTACGGATGTTAAATTCGTACCTTATGTGAGTGAAACCGTATATTATTCGCCTACCCACCCATTATATGAACTTGTCGGGAAGTATCTATTTGAATATGATTTGGTTCGTATTTCGGATGGCAACACATTATCATTAGAAGCAATATCTGACCCGAAACACAGAGTTGCAATTACAGAACGTTTCGGAAGGGATTAAGATGGCAAAAACAGTTTATCCTTATGAATCTTCAAAACCTGGATATCATGCAGGATTCTATGTAACTGCATATGGAGATACCAGGAGATACAATGCCCCCTGGAGTTCTAAAATCAATAGTAAACCCGATTGCGAACTCACCGATTCTCCGATTTACCCTACTCTGACCGAAATGAGAAAGGTCGGTCTGTATAATCTTAAAAAGGTAATGGACGAGATGGGGGAGTATCTTCACCTGGACATCGTTAGATATCACAACAAAAAGAATATTTACAAAACCAGGTTCGTTTCTGAATATGTCGGGTCTATCTCTATCGCAAACGGTGTCAATTTCTGGACTGATAAAGCAGGACAGGAATATGTACTCAATAAAGACGGAACACTTGGAAAACTGGTCAGAAAAGGCCGTGCATGGTATCAATTTGCATAAGGTGATTGAAATGGCAAATTGGATAATCAAAGAGAGAACTACTGACTGGAATGGTAATAGAACTAAAAAAAGGGATAAATTCGTTGATACGTTCAATGCAAAAGACCTCGATTCTGCCCGCAGAATCCTTTATGATATGGTCAGATACAATCAAGATAGAGTAAACGATATGAATGGTACTTGGTTCGTTCTGTTCAAAGTGAATCCCAACGGATATACCGAAATGGGAGAGGCAACTGGTGAGGGGATGTCGATGCTTTGGTACAGTTCAAAAACCAAAGGATACACCTATCTCTATAAAGACGGTACAATCGGCAAGAACGATAAAGAAGGACCTAAGTGGTAAGATGGCCAAGATATCTGGTGTCCGTGCATTGAAATCGAAAGGATTGACATACTACTACGTAGTAGTCGATACTCCGATTATTCCTCCTGCACCGCATTTTTATACTACATTAAAAGAAGCACAATCATATTTCACTAAAATGTGCAAAAAACATAAAAATGCTACAATCACACTAGGAAAACATGATGGAGATACAAATCGTTCATCTATCATATCTGTTGAACGTACTGACATGAATACTGGCAGAAGATTATTTGGAAGATGGTGAACTATGCGTGTAACTGGCCCATGGAACAAACTGTCCAAATCCGAATACGACAAAACATACTATGCAACAAATACTTCCAAATCCACATATCTGGAATGGAGTAGGCGGGGTCATGCAGATTCGGATGATTACTCATATGGATTTATGAGGAACGCAAAATCCAAATACACTACGCTGACCGAAGCACTCAAAAGCGGTATCGCAATCGCCAAGACTTGGGGAACTGCATACATATTCAAAGGAGAGGACCAAATTGGCGAAATCAATCTCCCCGACAAGAAAATGAGCTATACTGCCGTCTATACATCTGGCAACCAAAAAACGTTCCTTAATAGTGACGGAACTGTGTTCCAAGGGGATGCGAAACCGAAAAAGACCATCAAAGCACACATCAAATTCATGTCTTGGTCTTACGGTACTCATGATGGAGGTATTATCGAAGCCAACAATATGAACGACCTCAGAAGGAAGATATGTCGGGAATATAACGGAATCCACCCGCTTAGTAAAGTGATAATTTATATAGATAACAAGGAATTCGCATGTGTCATAGCCTCGAATAGCGAAAGGTGGACTTGGTGGCCTATCGGCGAGACCGCACAGAAATTCAATCCCGATACAGGGCATATCATAAAAAGGTGAAATAATGCATCAAGAATTCGATTCGGCAGGTACATCTGTAAATCAGATTGCATCCGTATATAAATTGAAAAATATCTTCAAAAAAGGAGATAGGGTTCTGGATTACGGTGGCGGTAAATACGATACCGCAACCGAATTCATGGCCAAGAAAGATGTTAGCGTACAGGTCTTTGACCCATTTAACCGCACTCCCGAACACAACCGTATGGTGCTTAAAAGGTTCATGAACAAAGCACCAGATGTAATTGTCTGTGCCAATGTACTGAATGTTATCAAAGAGCCAGAAATCATCGTAGATATCATACAGAATCTCAAGAGATTGGCTGGCCGTGATACCAAGGTCCTCATATCCGTCTACGAGAGGGATAAAACAGGTATCGGTGTTAAAACCGACAAAGGCTGGCAGAGGAATGAACGTGCAGAAGAATACGGTAAATTCATTCTGCCCTACTTCAAGTTCGCATTCCGTAAAGGAAACGTTTGGTATTGCTGATACCAGCTAAACCTTTTACCGAAACATCTTTATTATCACTACATATCTGGCACATATGGTCAAAATAAATAATGATAAATATTATACTCCCGAACCCCTTGCAAAAAGATTAATTGATACGACATTTGATGTTTTAGAAAAACATCATTGTATGATAACGGATATTGTAGAACCGTCTGCAGGTGCTGGTGCTTTCAGCACCCAGATGAAATGTACCGCATACGATATATTACCCCAACATCCATCAATCATTCAAGCAGATTTTCTTACATTGAACCTGCCCTACAAAGAAGGAAGGTTGTGTATCGGAAATCCACCGTTCGGAACAAGTAACACAATGTCTGTCAAATTCTACAAAAAAGCCTGTTCAATCGGAGATTATATTGCATTTATCCAACCTATCAGTCAATTGAATAATAATCTCCAGATGTACGAGTTCGATTTGATATATTCGGAGGATTTGGGAAAAATCCAGTATTCCGACAGAATACTGCATTGTTGTTTCAACATCTATATCAGACCCATGAACGGTATTAATCCAAGACCGAGAATAGAATTGAACGATGTTACAATCAAAGAATACCGCAGACCAGCACCAGTATCCAGTATCCCGCCTGGATGGGATTACGCATTCTGCAACTGGGGTAACGGTTCATTCGGGAATAGACCCGCACATATAGGCGAATATGCACAGGAATTGTATGTATACATTCATAATGATGAAAAACGCAAAGCAATACTTGAATTATTGGAACGCAGTAAGATACGTTCGTATGCTAAATCAATTGCTGGTATGAAAATGAGTAAAGCAAGAATCTATCAATATCTGCAATCAAATCTTAATCTAAATTAATCTAAACAAACTATATATACTACCACTACTATGTAGTGATAAGAAAAACAAAAAGGTGAACTGAAATGTACACAACCACCCAAACCGTCAAGACCTGCCCCATCGGAGAAGTTCTCAAGATAACAACCGTTGATATCTTCGGATACGGCATAAGCCAGTATAAGATAAAGCTGAACAAGGATTATACTATGTATAAGACCTGTTGTAATATCTGGAACGGTTATCTGCCCAATTACTCGACATTCAAGAACCTTGACCGTATCATGAACGGAAGAGAGTGGAAGGCGAATTAAAATGACCCTTTTCAAAACAACCGTGACCGATGCAAAGACCAATGAAAAATACAGGTTCGACATGGAATCCGAGAACGGGATTCATGATGCAATCATGAAGGTCTATGGAATCGACACCAACGAATACACCAAGACTACCGAATATACCTACATCAGATTCAAGAGAGGGTATGAGGTAGTCAAAGTAACCAGTAACGGCCTTGGTTCACCGACAGTCTGCGATACGCTGGCTTATGTGTATCTCAAGGCAGTCAATGAAAAACCCTACAAGGTAGAACCTGCCGAGTGAAACGATTTAAGGAGGTAAAAACTATGATGGAAAGAATAGCAGAGATACAGAAAATAGACGGAAACTATTACATGGACTACTGGGTATCGGAAGACGATGAAAATGTGGATGATGCATTTGTCGGTTCATTCCGTGCTGACAGAATCACCGTAGAAAAGAAAACCGATGATGACGATAATACAAGCGGATACATTACCCTTCATGTCGGTGAGAATAAGATGGAATTTACCGCAGACAAAATCGAAGGTATGGACTGTCTGAATAAGGAGGATTTCATATGAGCTATGAAATCGTATTTGAGTATAGAGACGCATATACCAACGGAAAGTGGGCGCAACAGTCCTGCGTGGTGGGAAGTGTCAGAGAGTGCAAAGAGTTGTACGGACTTGGAAAGGATTGCGAATATAGGATAATTAGTGTCAAGGAAGTGTGAAATGAGGTGTGTATCATCGCAAACAAAATCGAAAATATGGAATGTCTGAATGAGGGTGATGTGGCATGAGTTCGGAAACTGATTTTGGCCATTACTATATCGGATGTATGTGCGATTCAGAACCTATCCATTATCTTGCAGTAACCCCCGATACAGAATACACATTCATAACGGAAGATGAACGTATAAACAGTAGATTCCCTACGTTGTTCATCACACCTACAATCGGACTTGCGAAAAAACAAATCGAGAAAATTCGTAAAACAACCGAATATAAAAATGCCAAATTATTTCTAGTACCTGCAGAGGACATAGAACTCTGGGACAACAATATGAAAGGATGGAATTGAAATGAAAGTAAACCAACTATCCAAACTGTGTAAGATTTTGAAATTGATTGATGATGGCCTCACGTTCGACATGGGTGCGAAGGACACTTGGAATGTGGACTGGAATCATGTGACTGGAATAGCCATGCATTGGGACACCCCTCTGACAGACCACCCCCATCTGATTCATGTGGATTCTCTGGCCAAAGGACTGGTTAGTGCTAAATCCAATGCGGAGGTATATTTCCCGAAGGATGGCGAATCCCATACCATAGGGAAGATTACATACCCTCACAATATCGCCGTATGTCCCCCATCCGATATGAGCAGACCAAAGAAGTCCATCGTAGATGGAATCAGAGAACACAACAGATACGTAGCTAAAATCATGAAGGAGGACGTACTCCCATTCTTCAAAAACAAACCGTTTGATACCTTTGATAACTGTTTCAATATTTGGTCGCTGAATGGAAGGATGGGAATCGGTGAACAATCTATCGGATATGTCGATTTGGGAGAATCTAAGGATAAATCCCTCGATATCTGGTCTAATTTATCATTCGATTACATTCGTAATTTCATATCATTATTACCTAACGTGGAATTGACCTTCAGATTCGATGATGACTATCCCTTGCTCATCGAAGCAGACCTTGGATTCGTACAAATCACTTATTGTATGTCCCCCAGAATCTCTAGTGAGGATGATGAAAAGAAGAAACTAATCAAACAGACCAAAACGATGATTGGTATCAAAGAGTGATTAACCCTTTCAAAACCTTTTCAAAACCTTTTACCTATTCTGGGAAGGATAATATGGATACGAATACGGATAAAGTGAATCATCCTGCCTATTACGGTGGCAAGGATAACCCCTACGAAGCAATCAAAGTCATAGATGCATGGCATCTTGACTTCTGTCTTGGAAATGCGGTCAAATATATCAGCCGTGCAGGTAAAAAAGACCCTCAGACCGAGATACAGGATTTGGAAAAAGCTATGTGGTATATTCAGCACAGAATCGACCAATTGAAACGGTGATGTCATGACGGATAAGATGTATATTACCTTTACAGACGAACAGAAACAGGCCATAAAGGACGAAATCGACAAAACACCTCTAATGATATGGTGGAATGACCTCAAGGCCAGATTCAGCGAGAGAGAATGGCGCAAGTGTCCGATATGCGGTAGCGCACCGTATATCGAGGGATTCCACATGGTCCACGGTCAACCCAAAGTGGTACTCGGTTGCGGATGCGATACTATTCCGACCAATGCAGATACGCTGGATTCCATCGAAACTGAATGGAATGACTGGTGCAAATCACAAGAATACTATGAGTAATCTAAATTAATTTAGATAAACTATATATAGTTCAGAGTATATCAATGAATCACAAAAACAAAAAGGTGACTGAAAATGACTACTTACTACCATCTTGCGATAGAGATAAGCGAATATCGTAATGAGTATCGTATTAAAACTTATAAACGTCTGACCAATCTGAAAAAAGCATTGAAAGAGTATAAGTTCCGTAACCCAGAAATGTACCTCATCAATATTTATGGAAATCCATACAAATGTTATGACCATAACTATGAATATTTCATAAATATCGGTGGTATCATATACTAAAGGTTGGAGATAGTATGCGTTGCATAGCAGAATGTGATTCGTTCGAGTATTGTAACAACAGAACCGAAGCAATCAAAGTTGCGAAGGACTATCTGAATCAGCACCAGTGGGTAAACTCTGTAAGAGTTTATTACCACCCCGAAACCAAGAAATCCATCAAGTGGATTGGAAAGGATAATGGAATCGGTGCGATTTGGTTCATTGTCGGCAGAGAGAACACCGACAATATCATCAATTTCGTAAAGTTAAATTAAATTAATTTAGATAAACTATAAATACTACTAAGAATATCACTACATAACCAAAACAAAAAAGGTGAACAGAAATGAGCAAAATCGTAGCACACTACCAGGGACAGGTTGTATTCATCTATCTCGTCAACGGAGACTTCAAGAAAGTCTACCGTGGATACTCGACCGAGAACTGTAAGGAGATTACAGGCCATGAGGTGACTAAGACCGAAAAGGTTGTTATCAACACCGCACACGATAATACACCCACCGTACACATCATGAGGGGAGTCAACAACACCGAGGTCGAAACCTACTACGTAGATGAAATCTACCAACTGATTGCAGGTGAAATCCGTAACTGCACGAACGAGAAGAACGTGAGAATATCCTTCTGAACCCTAACAAAAAAAGTGAGCAGAAATGAACAAAATCGTAGCATACGTGTCTGAAAGGTTCGTAACCGTGTACACAGTCAACGGAAACTTCAAGGAAGTCTACCGTGGCTATATTACCGAGGATTGCAGAGCAATCACCTACCATGAGATTACCAAGAACGACCATGTTTGCATCAATGACTTGGATTGCTAGACCCCTCACGTACACATCAGCAGGGGCATCCATGACATTGGTATCGCAACCTACTATGTAGATGAAATCTACCAGCAGTATGCTGGTGAAATCAAGGACATCACGAACGAAAAGAAAAAGGTGATTACCTACTGAAACTTTTTAATAGATTCAAACAATCACTACAACAAAGAAAACAAGGTGAAAAGATGCTGACAGTATACAGACTGAAAATCATCGCAAAAGCGATTCTTGAGCAGATTGACGGATATGATGACGATGCAGAGATTTACACCCTCAGCAACACGTACTTCTGTGACGGAAACAACTACCTCGCAACCAATAGCGGATTCGTCAACTATTTCCATATCCGTCTTGCAGACGATGAACAGAATAAGGAGGAATACTGATGCAACCTGTATTCTATAAAATCACCCACCGCAGGTACATTGATGATACCGATGCACCTACGGAGACCTATCTGTGTGTGCATAACACCAATACCGAATCCAGACCGTGGTACTGTATCCAAATTGTCAGATTCAAAACCTGCTCGTTACCGACCATAACCATCGCCCATGACGGCAAATTCGACATCGCCGATTACTGCCCCCATGACGGCAAATCCGAGCAGATTATCAAAGAGGAATACATGAAAGCGATTGACGAGGTATCAAGGCGCATCAATAACTATTTGTCCTACCAGTAAACCATACATATTGATATGGGCGGATAGACAGAACGTAATCGCATCCCAACATCCAATTTTTATGTTCTGCCCGCAGACCGTATCAGTACGGTGTGATAACCATGAACAACTATGATATCTTTGTCGATGTACTTACCGACCGTAATAACAAGGATGAACTGGAAGAGACCGTTGTTTCGATTGCAAAGGCAAATCACATGGAAGTAAACAATTCATCCGTATATGTCAAAGACATTACGGATGATGATGTGCTGGCCGAAGCAAAACAGGAATACCCCGATGATTATGCTGACAACGATGCACTACTCACTGTCTGTATCAATGTAGATACCCAGAACGGAATCAGTACGGTCCAATCCATGTTCACCAACCTGTCCGAATGGTGTTTTGAGACCCGTTCGGTGCGTGTTGACCGTGGTGACTGATGTGGATAAACAGACATATACGGTATATGACGGAACACGTGAGATTAAATCATTCAAAGCATCCAATAACAGAATTGCGGTCCTGTGGTGTATGATGATGTTCGGCACACCAGAATCCCCTGCGGAGTGTATCTGGAACGAACAACAGAAATGTTGGTACATCCATTGTATGCAAGAACCGTATGAAAGGAAAACCGTATTGAGAATGGATAAAAGCAAACATAAAACGTGATATTATGCCAAACTGCAACCCGTGTCAATTCTGCCAGAATTTCCGTGGCTATTTTGATTGGAGTATCGGTATCGAGGATGATTCCTGTCTTGCGGACGAGGAATTCGCAATCGAGGAAATCAAACCGTGTCCTTATTTCAAGGCGATTCTTCCTTCCGATTCCCTATATGAACAATTGGCAAACGAGGAAGAAGCAAAACTGGATGCAAAATACGAACTGGAATACAGACAGGCTATGGAGGTGGAATAATGTTGCACTATGCAGACCTTATCAAAAAGAATTCAATCGAAGACAGTACCTTCTTTTGTCCGATGTGCGGTAGAAACCTATATAACGTATATATCCCGCAAGAGAAAAGATGGTATCACATTTGCAAGAAATGTAACGTAGTTAGATTCTACAGAGACCTTGGTTCGGATGATACAGATGATAATAGAGATTGAATCGTCAAGAAGCGGTTATTCCAGCCGTTTGTGGGTCAATCCCGATTCAATGAAATTTGTAGGAAATTCCGTATCCATTAACGGAAAAGTTATCAAGATTACGGATTGTTTTCGGAAGAATGTGATTGTACTACAACTCACCAAAGACGAACTGGATATGCTGAACAAAGCATATAACGATGAATGAGGATATCGGAATATGGAACTGCGCAACTGTCGTTTTTGCAACTCACCCAATGTAGCAGTGAGATATATGTTTCAGAACAAATCCTATGCAATCAAATGTGATACATGCAAAATATGTGTAACGTTCGATGATTGGAATGGAACAAAAGAACAATTAATCAAAATATGGAACGAAGGATATGATGCCCCAACACAATGAATGTAAAGAATTAATCGAACACTATCCAGAAATCCTACGACTTCTGAAATGGGAACAAACCGAACTAGACCCGACTTTCTTAGGATTCTTGCAGGACTATTCTGGGATGAATGCATATATTCCTGCTGATTTCCAGATTGTAGACCTGGGATGCTATCAAGCGGTACAATCAGTATATTTCCAGAATCACCCCTACGTAGGTGTCGATTTAATCCCTACCGAGGTCAGATATCAAGGACCGAACATCACCCATATCCGTAAAGATATCACAGAATATATCAACACATTCAAAGAGAATGAATTGAACCATACCTTCGTATTCTGTTGCAACGTCCCAGATAAGAAAATAAGGGAACTGGTCAAGATGATATTCCCCTACTATAAAGTGACTTACCCTGGATGCCCGACCTATATGGCCATTCCTAAAAGGAGAAAACTATGCAAGAAAATACAATCTGTAAAGAATTTGAAATCGCAATCTACATTCTGAATTGCAACGAATCTGGGATACCTGTCTGGCTAGACATGATTATTAAAAAGTTCCCCCAGTACACCAGAATCGAGATATCCGTGGCCATGGATAGACTATTTGATTTATGTATGCTGACGGGTAAATGGGATATGATTGACGGGACATGGACAAGAGTATTCGAGGTCTGTGATTCTGCCCGTCCATTCTTCACAGGTTTGCGTAATGCAACCGAAAATATCAATTCAAACTAATTTAAAAAAGCTATAAATATATCTAATGTATCACTACATTAATTAAACAAAGAAAAGGCAAGGTGACAGAATGAAATGTGATTCGGTACAGATGATGAAGAACGGAATAGAGGAAATATACTCCGATGTTATCCGTTGCGAATGTGTTGTACCTTATATTCTGTCGGATTTGAATGCTCTACCATCTTCGATATGTACCCCAGAAAGCAGAGGACAGATGGTTTGCATCATTCAAAAAATAGAGACGGAATTAGAGGCAATCGAAGAACGTAGAAAACGCATACTGAATATTCTGGATAAACTGAATGAATCATTTGAGAGGTTTGATTGAATATGACCGAACATATATTAAAACTGAATGAAAAATATTTTGAAGCAGTAGCCAACGGCATCAAAAAATTCGAGATACGCAAGGCAGACAGGGACTTCAAAGTAGGAGACTCCCTCAGACTGAGAAAAATCGAATCGGAACATAATCAGTTCACTTGCAACGAAATCATAGTAAAGGTTCTGTACATTCTTTACCATAATGACTTTCCAGACGGGATACCCGAAGGATATTGCGTAATGTCGATTAAAGTGATTAGGTAAATTTTATTTCAAAGCCAGGAGGGAAAAAAATGAAATATCAATGTGAAATCTGCGGAAAACTGTTCAATTCCGTATCGGAATGCAACACACATACCGAACAACACCCTATCGAGGATTTGTACCTCAAATGGTTTCAGATTGACGATAGGACGATATTCATTCCTGGCGGATACATTCTGCTGGCTGATGGATATCTTATGTCGGGGGCATGTATCCATATCGGTGCATACGGCATCGAGATACATATGGAACATTACCCGCAGGAGATACTTAGAACCAAACCTATTACGGATATATCTACGATTACCCAACATGTAGATAATTCGGTCAAAGAATTACTCTCCAAATGCGTGATGGAAACATACGCAGACTGGCTGAACAGAAAAAGCAAAGAGAAGGAATGAAAACATGGCAATAATAAATGTGAAAATACCTATACAATGCGAAAGGGACGTAATCGTTCCGATTGAGTCTCCGATTCGTCCATGTTGTCTTGAGATGACAAAGCTACTGTTTGAAAGGGGCGATGTGATAAAACACGATGACGAACGTAACTACAATTCACTACGTATCGACAATAACTGTTGGATTCCGATGTTCTATTGTCCGTACTGTGGAAAACCGATTAAAAATGTAGGTAAGGTAAAAACCAAGAAGGAGTGAGAAATATGGCAAAGAAACTTAGCAACAATGACAGAATCTATCGTGGATGCGTACTGGGAATGACCCAGATTCTCATTGACGGTATGCATGATTTAAGATACGACCTCGAATCCTGCAAGGGCATCGCTACCGATGAAGAGATTGATGCGCTTGAGGATGCAAAAGAACTGCTGGAAACAATTAATGCACGTGTCAAGTCCGAACTGAAAAATTACGGTCTTGAGGAGAACTGATTATGTCCAAGAAGGCATTGATTAGGCAGGGCGGACTGTTCAAGAAAGGCAGGATTGTCGTAACCAACATCAAACAGAACGGTGAGGACGGCGAAAGCAAGGTCTATACCGTCAGAGGTAAAATCAAAATCGAGGGAATGGACGGAAAATACATTCTGGATTTCACTTCAATTTCTGGCGGGTCTGTCGGAATGACCTCCAGAGGAACTGCAAGCGGAAGAGTGTATACCAAAAAGCAGAGCATCATCGTAGACAGTTATGAGGAGGAAAACGCATAATGTCAGACAATCTGGTATTGTCATTCCCTAAAAAGAATTGCACGGAAATCGAGGTCAAGGGAATTCCATTCGTACAGGTAGATATAGGCATGACCGCACAACAGTTCCTGCTTAAGATGATGCAGTACGTCACATCGGAAGACCCGATTGGAGTAGTCGTTAAGAAGGATGACCATGACGGATGTTGAAATACGGCTTGGCAAAACACGTTTTCCAGAGGATATGTGGTTAACCGTACTCGCAGATGGTAAGATACAGGCCCATTGTATCACGGATAACCTGTATTGTATCCAACGTGATACTGGTATAAATTGTACCGCATTTCTGGATGAAATCAGCGTTTGTAACTTCCATGACATTTCAAGAATCGTGACCGATGATGATTCTATCGTGTGTAATGAATATGATAACGGTATTCATATCTATATGAGGAAGGTAGTAAAATGAGTGGAGGACATTTCGATTGTAACTACAGTTACAATGACCTGTTTGATTTTGCAAGCATCATCCGTAAAGAACGTAATCCCATCTTAGCTGATTTGGTGGAGGATGTCAGTCAGTTACTCCATGATTATGACTGGTATAAGGCAGGAGATACAACAAGGGAATCATGGAATAAATCATGGAAATCGTTTCAGAAAAAATGGCTGAAAAGCGATTTGAATGAAATGGTGAAACAGACCATAATGAACGAAGTAGACCATATGCTGGATAATTGCCTTGGTCTGAAAGACGAGGACGATGAGGATGAAGAATACTGTTGAACTTAGGGCGATTACCAGAATGAATGACGGTTCGGAGGCAATCCAGACAGGAATCTATGTGTTCGAGGATACTACCATCAAAGAGGTTAAAGAACTTATGATGAGGAATGTCCGTAACCTTAGAGTGGATTCCGTAGAATTCGATATCTATGACAAGGAGGAAGACTGATGGATTTCGGAGACGCAATCAGACTGCTCAAAATAGGATGCAGAGTAGCACGTGAAGGATGGAACGGAAAAGGGATGTATATCTACCTCGCACCAGGAAAGACCGTAGAAACGACCTGCTGGGGTCATGATTTCCCTTACAGGAAAAGCGGAGATTCTACCGATGCCGATTGGGATAGAGGGTATATCAAAATCCGTCCTCACATAGATATGGTCAACGCACAGGGAGAACGTATAATCGGATGGCTGGCATCACAGACAGATATGCTGGAAACCGACTGGTATGTTGTCGAAGATGTGGACCGTCCTGTAACCGATAAGGAAATTGATAAACTCATGGCAGAGTGCTTTGATTCGGAATGAATCAACATCAAACCTTTTAATCTAAACTAATTCAAATAAACTTATATACCTAAAATTCTATCACTACATCACAAATATAAAAGGTGAGTATGATGTTCATCTGTGATGTGTATATCAAAGGCGAATACAAGGAAAGATTCAGCACCCCCTGTATATCCGAAACGAAAATCTGGCTGATGGCTAAGAAATACGGATGCGCACCGAAAGATGTTCATCTTGATTGTTTAAGGATATGAAAACGGTTGAAGAAGTTGCAGACGAAATCATGTGTGCTTTTGCTGGATATCTGTTACTTACACATGGCCAGCAAGAGAAACCCAAAAAATGTGAAAAAGGCAAACGCAAACCCAAAGGCAAATGGAGATACAAGGTGAAACAATGAGTTATTATACGGACTATCGCACGATACTGGATGAATTCGCATGGAAGAGATTGGTAGAATACTGGAAGAAGACCAAAGAAGATGTGGACATGGGGATTTATCCGAGTGACCAGATATATACACGGAATAACACCTACCTCATCAAAGACGAACTGAATCACGGTCCTCATATGGATGAGGTCTGTAATTGGATATACTCCAAATTAGGGATATCCTCGATTCACTACAAACTCTATGTCCGTGAAGAAGCTTGGGATTACTGGCTCAATGACGGGGAACTCGGAACAGATTACAATCCAGATGCAGAAAACGACACAATCGGATGGAATAAGATTGATGTGGATACCAGTTCCGACAGTCTGCCATCCGAATCGGATGCACCCTACATGGAAAGAATCATCGAATTGCTGGAAGAACTGAATGATAAGTTGGACACTCTCATCGACCAGAGGGATGATTGACCATGACCGATATGGAATTGTATAATGAAATCAGAGGACTGATTGAGGACATGAACAGGTGCGGAAATACCATGTTCAAATTAAAGAATACGGAGACTCTGAATCCAGAAATCAAAAAAAGACTTGATGTAGCTATAAAAGACCTTAGTAAAGTCTACGATACTGTAGATGAACTCATACGGTTTGTTTGAAAAATAATCTAAATTAATTTAGATAAACTATATATACGATAGAATACTATCACGGTATCAACAAAACAAAAAAGTGGTGAACAACATGACCGCAAACAACCAAGAAAACATCGGACATCTTTACATCGGAGACAAAGAAATACCTGCTGATGCAAAACTCATCAATGATAGCATGGTGCAGATATTCGATGCAATCTATAAGTTGGATGATTATTTCCATCAATACTCCTATGATGGAGAACTGTTCTCGGCAATTGATGAACTCGACCATGCATACAGGAAGGTTGAGGACAAAATGAAAGAACTTCTGGGCCAGAAATACTGGTACAACCACGCTATAAGGAGCTGAACAAAATGACCGACAAAAAGCTAATCCCAAACGAAGTATGTGCAGTAATGGTATTCAGATATACCGATGGCAGTTGCCATATGTATCTGTTCGGAATCTACGAGAACGAGGAAATCGCAAAAAAGCGGGTGGCTGACCATATAGCGTTGGGAATTCTTAGTGAAACCGATACCGTTCATTATTCCAACCAGATTGTATGGGGTGAGGAAGATGATTGAAATCCCGATAGGGAACGTGGATGTTCATATTCAGCATCCGTACATGAGGGTAAGCGACCATTTCCTGGCCGAGAACTCTAACGGTAACGACCTACAATCAATCGAGTTACGCAACAAGACCGACTGGGATAATGGTAAGACACTTTGGACTACTCTCTGGATTAAGATGGTTATTCCAGATATGAAATACTCGGAGAACTTCGTAACAGTCGAATTGAGTAAAGAACAGTTGATAACATTAAGAGATTACATCAATCAGAAATTGGAGGAATGGGTGAGCTGATGATTCCCCCGTGTTGGTACGGAATGAAATGCCCTTACAGGGCATACGATGAAGAAGGCGAACTCCTATGCGGATATCCGATTCTCGAAAAGGATTTGGAAGACGGTACAGAACTTAGCTATGCCGAGGATACCTACTGTCAACTGATTGACGATACTCTGCTTGCTGATATTCTGATGGTGTACGATGATTCGCCGTATATCGAGAAACTGATTCATGAAAGAGCAAAAGAGATTCACGAAGAGAACGATAGACTTGTACAGGAAATAAGACAGAACAGGGTGAAGAACAATGGCAACGATATATGATTACGAGAAAATAAAAAAGGCGATGAACGAAACGAAGAACATGGATAGGCCGTGTTTGAGCTGGGTCGGACAGATAAGTATCTCTTATTCAAAATCTCAACACAGATGGCTGGCTAATCTGCCTAATTCTGATGCAACGATAATATTCGATGATGTCAGATACAGTTCCAATTCAATCTATTTCATGCATATGGGTACTGATATCGCTTACATCACTCATGCAGGTCTGACGATATGAGTCACCGCCATAACGGTCTTGTAATGGCATAATCCTATCACTTCATACCTAAAGGTATGAAACCAAACATTTTCGGTCTAAACTAATTTAGATAAACTATAAATACTGATAACTGTATCACTACATCAACAAAACAAAAAAAGTGGTGAACAAAATGACCGCAAACGAAATCAACTGTAAGACCTGGAAGAAAATCTACAACCTTGAACCCCTCCCTGCCAGAATCGAAGAACTGGCAAACACCATCGTGGGAACTTTATCATGTTTCCCCTGTGACTGGAAGGATGTTACCGCATGTACCGTAAAGAAGTACGAGGAAGATGTGTACGCAGTCAAGATGGAGTTCAAGGACGGATTCAGCCTTGCTGGATTCCAAATCGAGAGTATGATTGACCACCTCAAGAACGCAGACTTCAAGACCGTACAGTTATCGGAAAGGATGTGGATTGTCACCGACATTTCCAAGGAGACCGATGACCTTCTCCGTGAGAAGGTAATCATCTGTAACGGTGAGATTCTGGAAATCACACTTGCCGAAGCAATCCAGAGATTCGGTATCAAGTCTGAAGGAAACCCTGCAGACGTTCGCAGATTCGCACGTTGCCCCCGTCTGAACGGACTTCTCGGCCCGATGTACCCCAACCACGGATTCGTGGCACGCTACGAGTCCCAGGAAGTCTACAACATGTTATCTATCTGAAGGAGGTGAAAGAAATGGCAACCACATGGGCAGAATCCTACAGGATTGACCTTCTGAACGATGCGAACAACAGATTGGTATCCTATTTCTTTGATGATAAAGAATCCGCAAAGAAATTCATTCGCAGACAACAGACCCGCCATGACTGGAAATTCGCACTTATTGAGAGAGGGTGTAGACTTTGGACAAGGGTACTGCTCTACAGAAACGAGAGTAATTGAATGGGTAAAAGTAACGCACCCTATCTCAATCCAGACGGAATAAATTCAAACCATTTCCCCATATTTTTAATATGAACCATTATAGGTAAAATGATTTAACTTATATATGGTAAAATCATCACTACAACATGGACAAAATTATTGAACACGCATTATGCGATAGATGTCATTCTGAACTTTATTCTGATTGGGAATCTGACAAAAAGACGGAAGAACCCATCAAATTTGAAACATATACCAAATTAGAAGTGGTTAACTACGGATTCAAATTGCCTCACAACCATTCGAGATATAACTCCTATCGTAAAATCATTGAATTATGCCCGAAATGTATTAAAGAGTTTGATGATGCTTTTAAAAAATGGTTGGATAACCCTCAGAAAAAAGAAAAAGAGTGATACTATGAATGAATGAACATAATGGACTAAAATCGTTCAATTTATAGAAACAATACCGCAAAAACAATCTGAAATGAGGTCAGAATACATAGTATGTCTAAATTAATTTAGATAAACTATAAATACTACTAACACTATCAAGATTCAAGAAAAACAAAAAGGTGAACAAACATGACCGTGAACTACACCGAGAAGATTGCCAAGTGTGAAGAATACATCGCAAAGAAGCAGAACCTCATCAGCAAGAGGGAAAAGCAGATTGCGAAGCAATCTGGAATCATCGCACCCATGCTTAGTCAGATTGGACTTGATGTTCCGACCGTCTATGACAAGGAGACCGTCAGAAATCTGGAAAATGCAAACCAGAAGTTCGCAAACGCAAAGGGCCTCTGTGTCTATCAGATACCTGTATGCGAGTCACTCAGCGAAGCACTTTACACAATCAGCGATGCACTCGAATCCATCAGAAACGCACGCAGGGACATCGAGGACAAGCAGAAGACTCTGCAGACCTACCGTGACAGGGTTGCCAAGGAAGAGAACAAGGACATTCTTATCCAGCAGATGCCGTCTGCTTTCCAGCAGTTCCGCAACGACCTTCTGACCAAGTGGGACGAGTACGACATGACTTGGAGGCCGTTCATCGAAGAACTCTACCCCCGCTACGAACACGCACACCACCTCCTGTCCCGCAGGATTCGTTATGTGCCTTATGATTACATCGACTACCGTCTTCTGTCCGAGGAACAGAAGGCAAAGAGGGATGCCGTTGTCGAGGCAAACGCACCCGCCGTCAGACTCCTTAACAGTCTTGAACGCAAGTTCAAGCCTTTCAGCCACCTTGTACCGCTTATCGGAAAGTCTGACGAACAAATTCACGAGGACAATGTTGTTGCAACCCGCAACCTCATTCTCGAACTGTACGAGAGGGTCATTAAGATTACTGGCGCAATCACCGATGCAGAGTATCTGCATGTGACCAACGGTAACGATGGAATCACCATCAACGGACTGGTAAAGGGCGAGAAGGGAACTGCAAGGGTAGAATCCCACGGATGCGCTGGATACAACATCGTGAGGTACTACGTGAGGACTAACGTCTACCCAGTCCACTAAGGGGGCAGAAAAATGGAAATAATCGAACTTGGAACACAGAACATCGAACAGGCATACAACGGCTGGTATTACACCATTCTGGGGGCAGGAGGTGACATCAACGAATGGACTGACGGATACCAGAAGTTGTGCAACGAGGAAAAGATTGGCAAAATCCCTCAATGGTACAGGACCACGGGAAAGGTCCTCAATGACAGGTGGAATCTGAAAGGCGATAACAGGTTCGATGATAACCTGTCTATCCTTATGTTCACCTACGAGGGCATGAACATCGGCAAATTGGCCATCTTCAAACTGAAGATGGGGGACAGATGGTTCACGGACATAATCGACAATTCCATTCCAGATACAGATTACGAATACGAGGTGGACTGAATGACATTCGATATAGAATATGTCGGACCAGATTACAACGGGGGTTATCAACTCGGTTTCGAGGATTCACGTGAGACCAAAATCCGTCTCAATGTCGATGCTGGAAGTTTCAGTAAGACTCTTACAAACATATTCAAGGATTTCCCTAACGATTTCCGTGATGAGGTCCACAATCTTATGGTGGATTATGCCTTAGCATATTTCGAGGAGAATCCGATACCAGAGGATGAACGTGAGAGATTCTTTGAGTTGATTGGGGAAATTACCGACTACGATTACAAGGAGGAATAACAATGTATGATACCTATCCCAACTACGAGAAATTCAAACAGAAAGCCGAATCCACGATTGGAAAATGGTATACGGATAAAGAATGCAACATCACAAGGGAGAACTGTGTATACTACATCTATGATGTAGACTTTGATACACAGGGAAATGATTGGCAACTACTGTTGTACCAAATCGACCCCGTATTCATGACCATTACGCAGGATTACATCTATCTGGAGGATTTTCCAGACGAATTCAAACGTATCAATCGTGATTCAGCCTTGGATAAGTATCATGCGGTAACACAATCACTTGAGGACATATTCAAGAATGACCCAAAGAGGGATTGATGGTATGGCAACATACACAGACTTCGAAGTGTGGTATTATGGCAAAGCACCGATAGGGATAATCCACCTCCTTAGAAACCAAATGACGGTAAGCGGTCTTCTTACAGTAGGAATTGCTGAAGAAGATTCGATTCATATTTAGGCCAATAGATTTAACGATGAATACTATGATGAAGCGGTGGAAGAACTGAAAGAATACACAAAAGCACATAATGGGAAATTGGAGATTAATCAACTGACCGAATGCAAACTTTCCTTCGAATGGATATGGACTGATGAAAATGACTGATGATAAACGTTACAGAATGACCATAATCATAGATTATGTGTGTGAAGGAGAATCGACAACCGAACAGGCAGAGGAAGATATCTGCGAGTGTCTGGATAAGCTGATGTTTCAGCAGAAAGGCCACAATGAGATTATGGATAGGAAACGTCCCAGGATATACGACTATACAGTAAACGGATGGCATTTAAGCCAGATACAGAAGATGAAATCAGAACACAATCTAAGGTGACAATGGAGGAAGAAGATGACTTGGTACAGATGCCACGGATGTAACGAGAATTGCGAATGGTCCGAGAATCAGATGATTGAGTTCGGATTGATGAATGTGTGCGAGGAAGTCGAGGATTGTTTCTGTCCCAAATCGGGAATGTACACGGAATTTAAAAAAGTCAAATATGATGATGAATAAGATACCTATGTCCATAGTATCACCAAACTAATTTAGATTAACTATAAATAGTATCAAACATATCACTACATCAAGAAAAATAAAACTGGTGATACAATGGCAAAAACAGGTGCATTTGAAATCGGTGAAGAATATCAAGCCAGAATCAAAAGGTATGTCAGTTCTCACGGAATTCGCTGGACTACCACATTCATTGGATACGGTTATCTTAATGTACTGTGTGTGGACAGAAGCAAGGACACAGTTACTTTTGCAATACATTCAACTATGAATATCAATGATACCAGAATAAGAACCGTACCTATTGAACACAAATATCCGTTCGAGACTGCATATATCCCTTATGAATCAGACTCTAGAAAGTATTACAGGCCATTACAGGTATCCAGCATCGGTTGGCAAGAACCCGACCAAAACGAATAAAAAAGGTGAATTAAAATGTACAATAATGAGATTTCATCGAATTTGGAAAGAATTTCCAAATTTGAACAAAAAACTGCTGAAATCCTCGACAGAGAGTTCAAAAGTTGGAATCTAGCCAAAGCAATATCCAGAGAGGTGCATGAATGACTCTGAAAATAGTTATGTCTGACGGAAGTACCCGTATCGTCCACAATGTAGCATTTTCAAAATTTTGCATAGTCTGGACGGATGCGAAACTGAGAAATTGCAAGATTAAGATTGATACAGGCTCGTCAACAGAATTACTAGACCCGAATGAAATAAAAGATATCGTTCCAGATTAAGGATGTGCTAAAATGTGCAAAATAAGAATGCGTGATGGAATTGTATTGATATGTATGATGACCCCAACCAAGTTCTGTGAACTATGGAAATTGGCAATCGAAAATAAAACCCTAATAAAACTGAATACCACGGATACCTCGGATAAATCCGAGAAATATCTGAATCCAATGCATGTAATCTGTGTATCATCAATGTAAATCAACGGAGGCTAAATTATGAAAATGGCAATAGTCAAAAACGGAAAAACCACCAAAAAGTATGGAATTTCACTTGAGGATATCGCACCGATTCTGGAATCCGAGAAAGCGGTCTGTCATTTGTTTTTCAAAGGGTACGAGGAAAATATTTTGATGTCTATGACGGTTAATGAGTTATACGAGCTTAAAAAAGCAATAGTTGACCTGGAATACGATATTGACAGATATCTGTACAGACAGGATGATGAAAAGGAAATGAACACAAAGGAGGATTGCGAATGACAAAATACCTATACCGTCTGATTCTGGATGTGACGATTAAAGCTGATTCCCAAGAGGATGCTGATGAAATCGCCAATAATCTGGATGTGAATGATATGGATGTAGATACATGGTCAAGTGAATACAGATACATGGGAATTGACGATGAGGAGGACTGAATATGCCACAATTGTGCCAGATGGGATTCAGATGCCCGTACAATAAGTGGGCAGACGGAGAGGAACTCTGCACCTACCCGTATATCGTCATCACAGAGAACGAGGTGGATAGGACATTCGGATTCCCCGAAGAAGGAGATTGTGCATTAATCTCCCCCTGTTCGGAGTTGGATACACTAGTATTCACATATAACCTATCCGAAACGGTAAAACAAGTCGTTGAGGATGAATACCACAGACTGATTGAAGAGGACTATCCAATAGACTCACAGAAAAAGGAACTGACTGCTGATAAGGAGTGAGGATAATGAGGAAAGGGATAATCACACTCGTATTTGACTTATATGATGGTACTTGCGATGATGAATTAAGAGATTGTTTAGTGCATTTGATAGACCATGCCAGAGATTCGATATCCTGTCTTGATATCGGAGAGATTGTAGAAGACCTCTGCACGTATTCGGAGGAAGAAGAATGACCCACAACTCTAACAAGACCCGTCTTCAAGCCATCATTGATTCAATGCCTGTCGGAACGACCTTCACGGCAAGGGATTTAAGCAACATGTTCGGGAAGAACTCGCCACCCATCCAAGCGTATGGCTGGCTACTCAGAGGAATGCAACGGATAGACCGTCTGCCCAGCAGACGGGGTGAAGCGAACACATACATTAGGGTGGAATGAAAATGCTCAATTGCAGGAAGTATGGGGCAATCGAGTGTATTCCAGAAGATTACGATAAGGAGGAAGAAGTGTGACAGATTATATCATCAGAGACATTACTGCCGTAGCAGATGCGGAAGCATACATCATAAGCGGAGAGACAACCTTCGATGCCATCAACAAATTCGACAGGATGATTCGCAAAGACAGGAACGAATGTGTAAATCATGCAATAGTGAGTACCCCCGAAACAAAGTGGATTTTCACAACGGAGACCGTAAAGGCAGACAAATTCTACAAGGCAAATTCCTACGTGATATATCCGAAGGAGGATGAATAATGGCTGAAACCAAACTGCACAAACTGAATCTGGAACTGGAAATACTATGTGAGGGCAACTCGACAATCTCGGATGCCGAAGACGATTTGGTGCGGTGGATTGACATGCTGATGCTTTATCAGATTGGTTACAATGAGGTAGCGGATAGAAAACGTGCCAGAATCTTCGATTATGATATTAGGAGTATCAATTCGTAAAATAAAGTTAAATTAAATTAATTTAAATAATCTATAAATACTACTAAAACTATCACTACATAACCAAAACAAAAAGGGTGAATGAATGACATTCGAAGTCGGTAAGTCCTATTACGATACCATAGGCCGTAAATGGAAAATCATCAAGTGGAGAATCGTAGGCGATGGTTATACAGTATTCATTGTCAGACACAGATTCAAGACCGAGATTGCGGTATAGGATTCATCTGATAAGGCTACCATACTACTTGATTACGGATTCAGTACGATATGGGGTTTTAGATGAAGATACTGAAAAGGAGAGTAAATGAATGATAAAGAGAAAAATAATGGGGATGCCGTGTGATGTTGGATTCGATTGCCCCTATTGGGGTCACGATGAAGACGGAATGGGATTATGCAAATGTCCCGAAGTTAGGGAAAAAGAGGGCAGATGCTATGTCTATCCGTATATCGGGAATTTAGAGATATGTCCGATAGTGTTTGAGGATTCGCCATTGGATAAGTGGCTGAAATCATTGGAAAAGGATGAGAAGGAATGACCGATAAATGTAAGAATTGCCCTAACCGTGATTGGTGCTGGTACGAAGAAGAAGAAGATTTTTGCGATAAGGGAAGAATCTGTCCGAAATGCGGTAAAGAGATGGTATTGTGCGAGGACGAGAGGACCTTTCATGAAATCTGGGAATGTGACGGATGCGGATACAAGGAGGTTGATTAATGACGTTATGCCCTTATTGTTCTAACCATCAGACCGCACTTGTCAATACCAAAGTCGTATCTGGTGTATTCGTGAGTGAGTATGTCTGTATGATGTGTCTTAGGCACTTCTGGATAAAGAGTATGAGAGAATGACTAATGAAGAATTGATGAAGAAAGCACAGGAACATGAAAAATTAATGAATAAGGCACAAAGTCTCATCGGGTCTTGGATTTATGACAAGACATACAAGGATGAGTATCTCTATGCGTATGACATTTACGATGAGGGTTGCGAATATGACGTAAAGCTATGTTGTATCGCTATTGATTCAGAGAATGACGTAGTTCCATATGTCAAGGAAACAGAGGTCTGGATGTCCGAGTTCGATGAATATTACCGCAAGGCATCAGATGTCAAATGTATCAAAGCGTGGGAGAAAATCAAAAAGTATTACGACAAAATGTTCAAAGGAAGGGAGTAAATGAAAATAACTAAGAATGCACAGATTGTATCAGCAACTCTCGGAGGATACGATGGTGGTTATACTATGCTGACCTATGATATCGCATTGTTATTCGATGATGGAACGAGTGTAATATATGGGGGTCGTAATCTTGGAGGAAAAGGTCAACCCACTTTGGTTGCATATGATATTCTGAAATTACTCGAAATCACAGATTCTAAAAATTGGTGTGAACTCAAGGGAAAATATGTCCGTGTAGAGTACGAATCTGAAAATGGATATGATGTGCAGAATATTAGGCTTGGTCATATCATAAAGAATATATGGCATGATTATAGAGAGTTCTATTAAGAGGGTGGGCGAATGAATTATGCTGGAATCAGATACTGTCCAAGATGTGGAGAACACATCTTCAAGACAACGCAACTCAAAAACGGTAGTATTGTAGCATGGTGCAGTCAATGTGAACATACTATGAGAATAAACGACTATGATTCCGACCCGCTTATGGCGGTATTCGAAGAATTGATGGAGAGTGAATGAATGGCAATCTGGGTACATTGGGACGAGTATGACGAGTTGGAGTGTTGGGGAGAAACCCAATGTTGCAAAAACTGGGAAGAAGCAGTTGACTATATGAGGAAACAAGGTAAAAAGAAATACGAAATTGAGGTAGAAGAATGATTTACTATTGCAGATTATGTAACAATAACTGCCAATTTACCAAAGAAGAAATGATTGAATATGATTTGCTGGATGAAGACCTCGACTGCATAATTAATTGTTTCTGTCCCTATATGCGTGAGTTTACCGATTTCGTGCAGGATACTGAGGAGGATGTTGAATGAGAGAACAGGCAGAATGCCGTCACAGGAAGGACGGGATATGTACTTGTCCAAACAATACATTCGCACCGTTCAAATGTCCCTACGCTGACCCCGAAGCATCGCAGAAAGAGGGTTACATTCCATGCCCCGATTGGGAAGGGACAACGAGTGTCCACAAACCTAAACAAATGAAGGTATATGCGGTAATCGAAAGATGTTCGGATGAGTACTATCCAGATTATACAATCGTCAATGAATGTGTCTATCTGAAAAAAGAGGATGCCAAGAAGAGATTGGATGAATTGGTTAAAGAGCATAAGTGGTTAGACTATGAGATATACGATTTCGAGGTGAAAGAATGATAAAGATGTTCAGCGAAGATTTGGGATTTGTTGCCGAAACTAACAAAGACATATTTGCCATCCTGGTAAGAAACGAGAAAGAATCCGTCAATTGTTTTCTCTGCGATGAAGAAGTCAAAGAACTGCAAATGCTATGCGAATACCACCTACAGAACAAGGGAGTGAACGAATGACACAGTTTGTTGACGTTAACCGTATGACCCCTACGGTCACAATCCCTGCAAATTGGTCTATGACTGGATTCAGCAGACAATCCAATCCTAGTCCGACCCTTGAATCCTGTCCGTTCTGCGGTGGAGAGGTAGAATATCACAACCTCTTTAAAACATATCACGATACCGTCATACCCTACAGATATATCCTGTGTAAAGGATGCAGACTGATAATCACAGATTCCGCACTTATGAAAAGTGATAATCTGATTGATTTATTCAACAGGCGGGTGAATAAATGACTGAATGGGCCTTAGACCAATGTACATGGTGTGACAGTTATGATACGGATTGGGTCGATTCAAAAGAGCATCATGAACCTAGCTTAGAGGATGTGCCAGAGTTTGACCCTGCAAAACAAATCGTAACAGTTAAGCTAATGAGATACTGCAACAAATGTAACACATTCAAATCAATCAAAATGTGTTTCGCACTTAAAGACGGATGGATGATTGACTATGAGTAAAAAACAGGATATCGGTCATGGCGGGATTAATGACTGTCCCAGATGCCATTTACACTACGTAAACCCCGTCAAAACCGAAATCAATGGTAAGACCAAATGGAAAGTACTCTGTTCCAATTGTTATTTCGCTGGTCCGAATGCGGATTCACCGAGATTCGCAATCAGAGAATGGAACAATTATGGAGAATGAAATAATGAAACCAATCATTGTGAGACATGGCTGGGTCAAGGAATGGGAACGTGATTCGGCATTTACAATCGTAATAGAGACCGAGAACGAAGAGGATAGGAAGGCCCTACTAGAAACCATGAGAGATAACAAGGGATTGAAAATCACGATAGAAGAGGAATCTGAATGAATTGGGAAACTGTTATGGGTGAGATTCTGCCTTATGACGGCACAACGGATTGTATAGATGTACTCCAGACACAGGATTTATACATTCAAGATGGACATCTGCGTGAAATGTTGTCCTTAGAGTCCTGTGTTGATTACGGACCGATTGAGATAGGGGATACTATACTCCTATTGATAGGTAAGATATACATCCTCAAGAACCTGGATAGGAAAAGAGACTGATACTGATAGATTTATCAATAAACTCTGGTGGCTGATATAGTGGCAAGATACATGCGCAAAGTAAATTATGTAGAGGCAGTCAGATGGACGGGGGACAACCGTACCGAAATTGATGAATTCACCCAATCGAATCCTGGGGAGATATTCTGGGATTTCATTGATGGAATCTCGATTAAAACCCCTAATGGCCGTGTAACGGCCAAGAAGGGGGATTGGATATGCAAGGATATGATGGGTAAACTATACCCATGTTCCGATGATGTATTCAGACAGACCTATCATGTCGAGGATGATGATTGAATGATATTCTATGCAGTCATGGACAACGAATCACGGATTATATGTGAGGACGAACCGATTGTATGCGATACCCTGGATGAAGCAATACAGATATCCGAAGAAATAGAATATTCGTGTGTTTAGAAGATTCGGTGTATAAAAGGAAAACCCATGAAAATACTGGAAAAGATGTACGATACCAAAATAAGGTAAACACACCATCAAAAATATAATATAGTTACAATCACTACATCAATACTGAAACAAAACAAAAAGTGATGAACATGAGAAACGACACAGAAACCGCCTGTTATACTGGATACATACTGAAAGCATTGGCTGATGCCAAAAAGAATCTCGGAGATGTCAAAAGGTATAACATTTTCACCGATTTTATGGATACCGAAACCCGCATGAGATTGGAAGAGATATCTTATGCCTTGGATACCCTGCTGAACCAATGCATGGACAAAGCAGGGGTATTCGGTGCGATTATATCTCCCAACCAGGAATTGAATTGGGATATTGTCTACAAAAATTCCAAGATAGGTAAGAGGTCTGAATGAATCAAGAATCCATAGAATTCCTGGATATCCCAACGGCCCAATGCCGTAACTGTAAATCGTTCATAAGGGTAAGGGGTTGTCCAAGCAAGAGGTCGGATAATGACACACCGTATGACCATATCGTAATGCGTGACGGTTTTTGTCTTTTAGGCAAAGACGGTATAGGAAGCGATTTCTCATTATATTATAATGAGAATGAACCGATATGCAAAAACTATTGCTATGATGTATATAACGGTGAAACGGCTGATAAAGAAAAAGCACTAAAAGACTATATCCAAACTCTGACCAGTAACGTATATGATAGACGTACCAAAGAGTATAAGCTACTGGATGATTTTAGAAAATCGCTGAAAGACTCGAATTTATTCGCCAAGATTCCGACATCCCTTATGGGCAGACCGATTACGGATAAGGATATGATAAATGCTATCTACCGTCTGAGGGATGATGAATTAATCAGATACGTGGCAAAACTCTATCTGGCATCTGTGTGCCGTAGTCAATTGACAGAATTAGCATTCCGTAAATGTATGGCATACAAGGAATACTGTAAAATCCTTGGAAAGATACGTTTTGAACTATCCGATGCATTTGAGAAAGCCATGCAGGACACACAGGAGGTCAATGAATGACAAATCAAGAACACAGAAAGACCCAAGTAGTACAATTCGATAACAAAGTTCACGAGTTCCGTTACGAAGGACAGTATCTCTACAAATATTGGTTCGACAACTGTCCGATGTGTAAGCAGTTCAAGATGAAACGTACCGAGTATCCAGACGGTACTGGATACGAAGTATGTTATACATGTGATTATATGAAAAGCTGGTAATCATGGCTACAATGAAGGATTGCAGATTATTCGAGGATGCTATGAAAGAATCCAAACGGGATAAGAATTGTATCAAATGGGTAGGTTCGATTGCCGTTTACTACGAAACCAGATTCGGATGCTGGATTGCCGAATATGAAGAAGATATCAGAATCCATTTCACGAATGTATCTTATCACGAAAGTTCACTTGGCAACTATATTCAGTTTACCATGCTCGGTGTGGGAGGTACAACCATCCGTAAATTAGGTTTGCCATCGTGCGGATATACTGCAAAGGTGTGAAGATGGTATCTGAAAAGGTCACTACAATCATATCTGTAATTCTCATCATAGGAGGACTTGCTATATGGGGTGCTACACTTGTCAGAACCATACCGCATACGGCAGACGAGATAGAGGATATCTGTTCTGACGGTGTGGACCATGAATATAACGTAATCTGGGCGATTCCTACCGAGAATTTCCCGATTGTCGGAACGGATACGGTTTCCGTCACCTATAAGGACTTCCATGACAGTCTCCATCAACTCGGATATAGATATAATTGCAAAATCGCATCTGTAAGTGATTTTATCAATCCAGATGATAAATATGTCAAAAAGATTGCGGAATACATCAACTCATATATGCCTAATGCCAGCGACATCATGAAAGCCTCGATAGGACTGGCTTATGTCCAATGCGCTATCTCATATATGACAGATGAAGAGCAGTTCCAGGTATCGGATTATGCCCTGTACCCAGTAGAGACATTATATCTTGGTAAAGGGGATTGTGAAGATACCAGTATCCTGTTATGTTCGATATATCGTGCTATGGGTTTTGAATCCAGACTTGCTAATTTCCCTTCACACGTAGCAGTATTAGTTACGATTGATGGGGTGACATATAAAGCCGAAACCACCGACCATTCGGTACTAAGTACGACCCTCACCCATGAAGGGTTCAACCCTGGCGAGTATAAGGAAACCCATGCAATCCTGCAATACTTCTCCAAAGCCTCGTGCTGGGTGAGGAACGGAATCTATACAGTATTCGGAATTTGATACGCACAATTATATAGTAATTGTGTAATGTAGTGATACTAAAAAAGTGATACGATGAAATCCGATTTATACTATGCACAAAACAAAAACAGACTGAAATCCGAATTGAAAGAACCTCGCAAGGTCAAAAAGTATTGCAACACCTACGAGGAATACATACAGGCCATTACCGATGAATACGGCAAAGATGTAGTCGTATTGGGATGAATATGGTGAAATACACGTTGTATAACGGTAATGCCCTGGAATATCTGAAAGATATTCCCGATGAAAGCATTGATTTAATCGTATCCGATGTACCGTATCCAACAACCAAGCGTGGCAGTAAAGGGTCTACGATGGGCGGATACTGGAATTCCGATTTGGTCAACAAGGGCAAGATATTCTCCAATAACTCGATTAAACCGTCAGAGTACCTCCCAGACCTATACAGAGTATTGAAAGACGGTACGCATTGTTATATCATGATTAATAACCTCAACCTTATCGAAATGCTTAACGAGGGATTGAAAGCTGGATTCAAATTCATTAAATTGTTAGCATGGGATAAGAAGGTGCGCATATGCGGTACTTATTATATGGGCCAGATTGAACACATAATCATGTTCAGAAAAGGCAAGGGCCGTCCAATCAATGATTGCGGTACTTCCGATTTACTGTCATTCAAGGTCAATAAATTGAAAGATGCCGATGGCCACAATCTGCATGATACAGAGAAACCCGTGGAACTAATGGAAGTTCTTGTAAAGAACTCGTCCAATGAAGGAGATACCGTTCTTGACCCATTCATGGGTATCGGTGCGACAGGAGTGGCATCCGTCAAGAACGGAAGGAACTTTATAGGTATGGAAATCGACCCCAAATATCACGAAATCGCTAAGAAAAGGATGGAAGAATACAATGTCAAATGCATCGCTGAATGCCAGTAAAACCAAAATCGACAATGACGATTACTACACCTACTATAAGGATGTCGAATCCGAAGTAGAACATTATACAGACCAACTCAAGGGAAAAACGATATACTGTAACTGCGACAATCCCTATAAATCGCAATTCGTCAAGTATTTCCTAGACAATTTCGAGAGAATCGGCATCAAACGGCTGATAGCAACATCGAAGGAAAAGGAACACGGACTATATCTTGATATAGACTCCCCTAAAACTCATGATTGTGTATCCGAATTGAATGGGGACGGTTCATTCTATTCAGATGAATGTTTGAACTTATTGAAAGAATGCGATGTTGTGATAACAAATCCGCCTTTCTCCCTATTCAGAAAATGGTACTCGACCGTGAGGGGTATGGGAAAAGATATACTGGCAATCGGCAATCTGAATGCAATACTGTATAAGGAGGTAATCGCCGATACGGTATCTGGCAGACTTAGATGCGGATACACCGCTAGGAACGGACACAGTTTCTGGACTGATTCTGGTGAAATCAAAAAATTAGGATTCTCCTGCTGGATGACCACGTTGGAGATTGAAGAGAATCCTTTCATGACCTTGAGTGATGGGGGAGAGTACAGACATTACGACACCTACCCAGATGCTATCGAAGTATCCAGAATAGCACAGATTCCCTCAGACTATCATGGTTTGATGGGTGTACCCATTACATTCTGGATTAGATATAACAGTAACCAATTCAGAATCGTAGGTAAAGCTGACCAAAACAAAGGTACGAAATACAATCTGTTCCATCCCATAATAGACGGAGTGAAGTTGTATAAGAGAATCGTAATCGAACGGATTTGAACATACTAACTATCATATATGATAGTTAGTTTCAAATCTATTTTTTAACAATCGTTTATCACTACTAAACTTAACTTCAAAAAGAAAAAACAATTTGAAGTTTTTTGACTTTTCTTGACTTTTCTTAATTTTTATTTTTGTAGTGATAAAAACGCACAAAAAATCAAAATCTCACCTAACCTATTGGAATATACCTCCAACTTTACATTTTTTGCTATGAATGTAGTGACGTTCTCGCACGTATATACGCACACGTGCGCACGTGCGTATGCGGGCAACCGATGTAGTGATAAAATTATGGCGCATAAATGTCCATTTGTGCGCCACCACGAAAATGGGGCAGTTTTTGGGCCTTAGTATATAAACCCCCCCTTAGACCGTTTTAGCACCACCCGATTACGAAACAGAACTATTAAATATCACTACATAATACTATGTAGTGATAAGAATTGGTCTCTAGTTCTTATCCCTGCAGGTAGGTGTGGTGAGCCATGCAGGATAACAGTCGAACCACACAGGGTTTTACTGTTGGCCCGAATCATTTGACTGTTAACCTCCCCCCTAGGACGATTGCCTGTATGTGGGTGTCCGTACAGGCAGTCGATATCTCTTGCTCATGACACCCAACCATCACTACTTATACCAGAAATACATTACATATCACGTTGCGCCCAGAGTGACATTGGCAGGAGGGGTTTTCTGTCGGGCGCAACAAATGGTTTTCTAAGGTCAAAAGGTATTGGGATACCCCTAAGACCGTTTTAATCGGTTTTAGGGGGGTTTCTGATAGGGTTTTTCGGACGTATGGAATTTTACACTAGGGGTAAACAATCACAATCTCAAAAATTGCGATTCGATACGGTACACGTAACGACTTCCCATAAGGGCATCATAATCCCCTGCAACGATTTTCTGTGCATAATCTAAATCCTTGCACAAAAAGTACACCATGTGGGTGGCAGTATGCACATTGACCCCAGTTTCGTAATCACGGAACGTCAGATGCAGGATATAGACCGCAGTGCAGGTTCTCCTGTATTCCTCACCGATATGCATAAGGGTCAGACCCAAATAATACACCACACAACACAACCCTAGAATGACGATTAATGCGCCATTGACCCATGATTTAGGCCAAATCAACTGTTTTTCGTATACTACCCAGAACATCGCAATCACTACCCCTATCAAACAGAAGAGGAACACCCACGACATGAACGTGAAATTTGAGAGGTCTTCCAACTCTTTCGGAGTGTAGTGATTCTTGAATTTCACTACCATTTTATCACTACATTTTCACCTATATCTCTCTTTTATCACTACCACTACACCAAAAATCATTTTTGATTTTTTCGGAACGTAGTGTATATTACAGTAGAGTATAGTTTTTAAGGGAAATAATTAGTCCTATTTAGCGGATTCGATTCTAATTTTCGATTCTGGAACGCACATCTTGAAAATGGGCCAAAAATTCCCAATTCCTCACGTGAAAAAAGGAGATGTCATCCGTGCGTATGGCCTTCGAACTAGCCGACACTAACAACCATTTTAATACTAAAACGGTTATTATTCAGCATGGATGAACTGGTACTCGTATTCCTCCTATTAAGCGTAGGTATGTTTGTATTACGGTACGTAATACGGCACGCAGGGATGGATTTCGTGAGTGCTATGGTCAGCGTGGTCACGTTTACTATGGTCGTTCAAGATGAGTCTATCCCAGAAAAATGGCAATTACAGTGTATATTTTTAGTATTACTATTAGTAATACTCTCCTTCCTGGGTCTCGCCACAGGGGGGGAGAACCAAAAATTTTAAAAATTTTTAGGGGTGACTAAAAATGGCAAAGAAGAAGGAGAAAACGGCACAGGATTTACTGAATAATCCTATGAGCAACGTTCTGAAAGAACGGGAAAACGAAACCCCGTTCCAGCAGACATTCGATGTACTGACAGTAACAAGCGGTCCAAGACTGGAATTAATGACCCGCACTACGAGGAAACTTGCACGTGCGCTTGATTACGGATACTCCCTTATGTTCCAATACAATTCGTATTACATACGGGACAAACTTGACCTCAATATGCGCAGTCATGTATCCATCGGTGGAAAGGGTAGACAGGAAGTGCTTCAAGCACTTAGTTCTGGTTCTGGTGTTCCTGGTGAGTTCTTCGACCAATCTGGCAGTTCGCAGGGATTCATGCCGACCGCAGGAGCAGAGGACGAACCCGATGACGATGATGAGTGATGTACCTATCCCTTTGGATAGCGAACCGATTACATCACAACCCGCTACGGAGTCCACTTCTAGTGAAACGTCTGCCACAACGAACGGAACTGGCAGAAAAAGAGGACGGCCCAGAAAAGTCCATACCGAGGATGGTTCTGTTAAAACAGAGACCCAAGCGAAACCGAAGGCAGAGACCAAAACAGAAGCTGAAACGAAACCCGAAGCGAAACCGAAAAAGGGATTCCCCTTCACACCAGCACCTCCCAAAGAATACAAGGGAGTGCTTGTCCGTAACAGGCATACTGGACGTAAGATGCACATGATTGCATCATACAGAACCTACTACGGAAAAATCGAGGGGATATATTCGGATGCCTACGATGACCTAATCAAAAGGTTGGCTTGGAGGGTCAAACATGATATGCAGAACGTCATCATCATTGATGGGGATACAGGTAGCGGAAAATCCGCTATGGCCCTAAACATCTGCGTGGACTTATCCAAGAAACTGAAATGCGGATTCGATTTAAGCAAGGATTATATCTACGATATGTCCGACCTATGGAGAAAGCTGGATGATGAATATGCCAATCCTATTAACCTACTGGACGAAGGAACGGTTACAATCGCCAGCAATACCGCACAGGAGAAACAGTCCAAACAGTTCACTACTCTGCTGGATACCATGAGAAGCAAACATTGGACAACCATCATCTGTACCCCTGGATACAAGAGGGTCAATGCAGTCGTGCGCAAGGACCATGCCGAGTTCAAGATTCGGTGTGCAAGCAAGACCCATCCCCTTGTTGCGGGATACGGCCGTGGATTCTTCGAGTGCCGTAGAGTGTCGAGGAAGGAATTTGACGATTCAAACAAAGACCCCGTATGGGGAATGATGTATGCAGGTGTATTCAACGACTACCCCGAAATTATCAAGGATGAATATCTTTCGATTAAAGCGGGCAGACAGGATGTGCTTACCCGCAGGTACATCAACGAGGCAAAATACCTAGAAGCGAAAACACAGAAAGAACAGGATAAATACGTAACCCCAGAAGATAAGGGTTCATGGTGATTGAAATGGTACTAGTAATATTGGAAGGAAAGAACCATACAGAATGTTGTAAAATTGATGACAACACTATGGCTAAGAAAAGATTCTATTCAAAGGACGAAATGATGTATAGGGTATTCCCCGAACAGTTGACCCGTTTGAGGACATACAGATACGGAGAGGACATGGGAACAGAAGCTTGTATAGTGTATCAAGTGAACTGCATCCATGCACAACAGGAGAGGGGAATCATAGTACATCATGATAAGCTCATGGCTGAAATGGACGAGTATAAACATAAGTACCACTTCGGCAAAAAAGCGTATGCGCCCCTTAAACGTGTTGTCAAAAGGGACTGGTTCAAAATCGGTACTTGGCTACTGGTTGGTGGAATCATCGCCTACGCATTGATTGATAACTTCCTCAAAAACGGAATGGTATTATGACAAGAAGAACTAAGAAAAACGAAAAACCCGAAATCAAAGACGAGGATATCGGATTCGAGTTCGAGGATGGGACTAAACCCGAAATGGGTGAAGTGTTGGAAATCAACATGGAATCCGAGGACGAGGATATCGAAACGGAGGAAACCGAGGAAGAAACCGATACTGGTGCTGATTCCGAGGATGATGCCGAATCGAGTGATGTTGAAAAAGAATCCGAAGATGCGGATACTGATGATGAATCCGATGAGGAAACCGATGCCGAGGATGATGCCGAATCTGAATCCGATGAAGAAGATGGCGATAGCGAGGATGAGGAAGATTCTGAAACCGATGATGCCGAAACCGATGAGGAAATCACGGTCACGGCAGAAGAGGATGAATCCGAGGAAGAGCCAGACGATACCGATGCCGATACCGATACCGAACCGACTGAACAGGCAGAAGAATTAAACACCGATGAAACCGTAACCGAGGATAAGGAATCGGAAACTGATGCGGAATCGAAAGACACTACCGAGGTTAACACCGATACCGATGGTTCGCACGAATCTAATATTAATGATTCTGATGATAATGTATCTGAAGATAAAAATGCGGATGCAGAAGCGTGTGCAGACGATACGAACGCAGACCCAGATGCAGAAAGCGAACATACAGATACGGATACGGATACGGACAAAGATGCCGACAAGGAAAACGAAACTGAAAAGGCGGATGAAACTGCCACGGCAGATGAAAGCGATGGTAAAAAGAAATCCAAACTCGACATAAAAGTGTTAAAGGACAGAACCGTTGCAATCCTAACCGCATTCGGTAAAAAGACAATAAGTGTTACCAAAAAGGTCACATCCAAAGCCAAATCCAAAATCAAGACCAAAGTAGCGGATAAAAAACAGAAACATAGGGAAAGCAAACTGGACGAGAACGGCAATCCCAAACCCAAAGAGAAATTCGGTGTGAAGTGGCATCGCTATTGGTTCGGTGACGAAACCCATAAGGTCAAACCGTCCTCATTCAAAGGTGCGCTTGGCAGATTCTATCTCAAAGCGTTCTGCGGATATGTGGAATTGTATTCACGTATGTACGACAAAAGCATAGACGAAATCAGATAGGATATCGAATTGGTCAAGAAGAGCAAACTTCCGAAAGAAGCGGTAAAACTGAAAGGATTCAAAAAGACCTGGGACATAGATATGGACCTGCCGATTAGGTACTTCGACTTGACCAAAGATGACGGATTCACCGCATCGTCCTATTACAACTATGCCAGGAACAACATCATCAACGATTCAATGTATATGGACAATGAGGAACAGGCGAAATCACCCACCAACAAGAGGGTAATCATCGCAGTTGTCGGTATCATCTGTTTCGCCATGATTGTTGTTTACATGTATGCGCTGGGAATGATTTGAAAACTTTTTAGGGGGTATCACTACCCCCACATTTTTATAATGCCAAGTATATCACTACATGATGCAAGGCAAAATTCTGAACCGTAAACATTTGATGAAACAGTTGTCAAAAGGCAAGACCGCCCAGAAGACCACCGAAAAGACCCGTGAGGAATGGATGGACAGATGGGCAGGATTAAGCGGTGTCGAACCAGACGATTACGGACATTTCGATTATTCCAAGATTGATTGGGAGAACAAATACATCCGTCTGGAATATCTCCTGTGTGATATCAAACTCCAGAAGAAACTCGGTGACGAGAATACCCGTGCCGAAGCGATTATGAATGATATCCCAGATGATTTGAAGGACATCTTCTATTCAATAGGTCCTGGAAATTCCAAACCCTATTCAGAAGTCTATCTGACCAAGAGCATTATCAAGGATACTCTCCGTGATATGCGCAACAGGGCAATCGACAACAAGAGGGGAAAGGAATGACCTATTACCTTATGACCTGCGGACATAGAGCAAACGCATTGTGCAACGGCGAACCAGCCTGTGTGATTTGCGGATGCAGGACTGTCGAAAAGGTAATCCAGAACGATGAATTGCTGGAAGGGAGAACGGCCACCTGCGCAGAGTGTGGTAAACCTACACCAAGCAGATGGAAACTTCCGTTTTTTGAGTACCGTCCCGAATTAAAGACAGACAGTTACTATTGCGGTTGTCATGGATGGGATTGAATGAGTCTGGATAGGATATTAGCGGATGCAAAAGTCGAGTATGTCAGACAGTCTGACGGACGTTACAAAATCGTTGTGCCGAAAGCCGACCCTAAGCACGTACACGTGCGTTTATCTAATTCACCTCAGAAAGATATCATACGCACGCTTAACAGTAATCCTGGATGTGGTATCGGGTACATATGCAGGAAGACTGGGATACCGAGGGAAAGGGCGCACAGACTGATTGATGAAATGATTAAATCGAAAAAGATTCATTGTCAGATTATCCAGAAAAAGAGCAGGAGTTATACGCAATATTACCCAATCTAAAATCAATGTCTAAATTAATTTAAAAAAACTATATATATCACCATAGTGATGTACTTACAAGAAAAAGAGGTAATCACTATGGTTTCCGAAACAACATGCAAAGCAGAGTTCAGAAAGGCCATCGACACATACAAGACTGATAAGTTCGAGTATGTACCTAACCGTGGCGGATACGTGAACAAGATTCAGATGTATGACATCTGTGAATCAGACCTGCCCGAAATCCAGAAGAACCTCAAATACGGAAATGTCCAAATCGAGGGCGATTTTACCAATAAGCGCATCTGGTACATCAACGAAGCAGACAGGTGCTATTTCTCCTACGGACTGATTTTCCACCCGTGCGACCCCTGTGAGATTACGCAGGTGGACGAACACCACACCTACGGTACAACCATGACGGTTGACGGCTACCCGATTGATGCCGAAATCGAGAAGATTCTGAAACAAACCGAAAAGGCAATCTATGTCAGAATGGTCAAGGCATCTGGATTCCGCTACGAAAGGTGGCTACCCAAATCGACCATTTACAGAATCGACAGGGAGATAACTTTCGATGGGGTAATCTCCAAGTACACCCAGCTCTGCGAGAGCTGGCAGGTCATCGTACTCGGATGCCCCCAGCGTACCAGAACCTATGGTGATATCGAGCATTACAACGCACGCATCCAGAACCTCAAGGATGATGGTTGCGAGGTAGTAGAGGAACAGGATGTAGATGGAGTTCACACCGCATACATCTTTGACAAAAAGGAAATCAGAGCAATTAAGGGCCTTGCAATATACTGGGGCGAGGAATATGTAGAGAATTCCGCCAAGGATAAGGTCACATGCACCGTATACAGACAGAAACAGGAAGAAATGGAAATGTGCTATCACGTTCTCAGCGAAAAGGGATTGTGGGACAAGGAGGGAGTGATGTGACTACCAGAATACCGAAAACTACTAAAGATGTGGGTAACGGCATGACTGCGTTCATGCCCCCCATGACCACATGTACGAAATGCGGACAGGTATACGAGTCTGCAGAACACATAGAATCGGCATACGGTAAGAATTGCATCACAGAATGTCCGACATGCCAGATGTGGACGTTCTATCCGATGTACACGAAAAAAGACATGGCACAGATGAAGGCCCTTGACACATTCGACCGTAAACTACTCGACTTCGAAAAGAACATTCGCAGGAAGATAGGCTCTGACGAAATGCTGAACGCATTGATTGAATATTGTCTGTCGAAGAACAATATCAATGATGCATTGGGATTCAAAGGAACTGAGGAACTGATGGAAATCCTAATGGGTATCGTAGAGAATTGCGAAACGGATAAGAAACAAAAGGTAAAGCAGGATTGTATCGAGATAGATGCGGACTACGAAACATTACCAGATTGGATTAAAGGATGCAAAGGCTGGAATATAAACAGGATGGTGGAATAAATGTCATGCAATAGGTATAATATCCATAAAGGTGCGACTGAATATCTGATAACATGTTCCAAATGCGGAGGGGAACATGTAGAATACTGCTGGACTATGCAACAGGCGATATCCACATTCAGAACATATTGCGGATGGAAACTGACACCGCAGGGGTCAATATGTCCCAAATGCAGAAAACAGGATACAGATGATTCAGATGAAAACGAAGACTGAATTGGAATTGATGGATGAATTATCGTATTACTGCCCAACCTGTATGTAGAATTGTGCAAGGATGCGGTATATTGTATACCATGGCACACCGAATCATCCGAAAAAGGTGAGGGTCAGATATATGGTGGGTTGTAAAAGATGTGACAACTTTACAAGACCTTATCGCACAAAGGAAAAGGCAATACGTAAATGGTCACACGGGAAATGCAAAAGGGTTTTGGTGTATTCAGATGAATGAGGAATATCCCCAAAAAATGGTATGTAACGAAATGAAACTGATTATCGTTCCAAGATATACGTTCATTGACGGAAGAACGGTTAAGGTAGAAAATTGCGGTGACTGTCCGTTCTATAACGAGGGGGATGGCGGTTGGGGAAACAGTTGCAGATATCCGTTCAATCATGCAGACCTTCCGTATTACCAATTTTCTAAACGGATACCGCCTAATGATTGTCCACTAAGCACGGATGCGCACGTTAATTAATATAATATCTAAATTAATCTAAAATAACTATATATAGTATAAAGTATATCACTACATCACAAACAAAAAAAAGGTGAACGACATGAAGCAGACCTTTAGTGAAATGGTACAGGATGAACTGGGATTCGCATACGATGTTGCGGTTGCAATCGAGGACATCGAGAAGTACATCGCCAGCGTGAACGAGAATGTGGACCACCCCTATACTGACGAGACCGCCAGTAAGTTCGATGCTATGGAAATTGCGGATGCGTTCTACGTTGACGTAATCAGCTACAACAAGTACAAGGACTTCTGAAATCACAAACAAAAAGAGGTTGTATCATGAAATATGAAATCAGCGCAAACCAACTTACAAGCAATCCGACAATCAACACCGATGTCGAAGGCTGGGAAGACAGGGTAAAGAGAGATATCCGTAACTGTATCAAGAACGAATACTGCCAAAACTACATCAAGACCGCCGATGGAGAAATGCTCTTCTATGCGAGAGACTATCTTTACACCGTTGTCAAGCCACTTAGGGAGAAACACGGTGTCACAGGATGGATGACCGAAACGGATGAATACCGTGCGGAAAAGAACGCAATCATCGAGAACATGGTCAACGAGATATTTGCCCGTCTTATGGAGGCAGATGCATGACATTCAATGAAATGGTACAGGACATACTGGCAAGCAAGTATGATGTTGCGGTTGCAATCGAGAAGATTGCAGAGTACGTCACGGAAGTGAATGAGAACGTAGACTACCCGTATACTGACCAGACTGCCGACAGAAGCGATGCGATGGATGTTGCAGACATGTATTACGCTGAGAATCTGTACTGTCCGAAATTCTGAAAACAGAAGGTAATAGAATGAACATGACCGAGACCAAAACAAAGTACGAAATCAAGAAATATGAGTGCAAAGGGTATTTGATTACATGGGATGAATACGGTAAAAAAGCTAATCTTGTCGCTACCTACGGAGTCCGCTTTGGATGTGACCAGGAAAAAGAAATGTTTGATTTCATACATTAGGTGGCCGATTGCAATCTCCTTTCTGATATGAAACCGATTATGGAGGAGGTCAAAGAATGAAGTGTGACGATTGCAAGGAATTCAAATTCGGATGCAAAAGAGTAGAGGGTGAAAAGGGTGCGTTCTGGCTCTGTCCCGAATGTCTGAACAGATACAAAATGACAATCGAATACAGGGACGAAATGACAAGGCATCTGAATGCCATGAGGGAGATACAGAAAAAATACGGAGTGAAGAAGGATGATTACCAGAATAACCAGAATCACATGTGACTTATGCGGTGCGGATTGCAGTACCAGACACGATGCAAAACCATCGCTGATTCAGTCATACCATTTGGACATACAGATATACGGTCGTACCGTAGCTGGCACAGTCGTACCGAAAACAGGGGAACAGACCTATGGTGTAGACCTGTGTCCGAAATGTTATAAGAATTGGATGTTGCTGAACCACGGTGAAGTGTACAGGAAACCGACCGAGTTCATCGACCCACGCATAAAAGAAAGAACGCAGGACAGACTTAACAAGGAAAGGATGGCATGGATATTCAGAAATCATTGAAATCATTGAAAGATATCATATCGCTTTGTATAGCTGGCGCATACCTTATGCACTCATTAAGTAAGGTAGATACCAGCAAGTTCACATCAGAAGAAAAGACTGGACTGAATATGTTACCATTGATGATATTTGCATCATTGATAGAGACTGGATTGGAAGATACTAAAAGGAAGTGAATGAAATGAAATATACCGTAAAAGCAAGCAAACAGGGTTACGATAAGATGCTGAATGAAGTAGTGAACTACTTCGTCACGGATATGACCGAACCCTATGAAATCGGAGATACGGTCATCGTATCCGAATATGACGGAAGCAAAATCGACATGCGTGACAGATATACTGGAAGGAAATTCCAATGTTACATCACGTATATCCACGAACTGAACGAGAACACCCGTATCGTTTCGATAAAGAAAGTAAAGGAAATCGAACAGAGTTATCAAATCTGAGGACTGATACCGTGAGCAAACTGATTCAATGTGATATCTGCAAAAGAGTAGCCGATGCAGAATATCTGAACGACCCCGAATCCGACCGTTGGCACATCGTCACATATCAGATACTGAATCACAGGAACATGCTGGACAAACCCGTTGTGACACATTATTGTGACAGATGTTTCATCCTCTACAACTATGGACAGAAACTTGCAGACGAACACTACAAGAAAGAAATCAAAGGAACGGACATGGATATCTATAAAGACTGGAAGGATAGAATATGACAGACATACTGATTGATAAAACACATAAAATGTACTATGACCCAGAATTGGAAATGGTCACGATTGCGGATATCTATGGAAGAATCCACCTATCGGAGACCGCCGTACTGAAGATGCTGGAATATATGCTCAATCATGGATTGAGGTCTAACATCAACATCGGTACGGTCAGAGACGAGATTGCTTACAGGGAAAAGGAACAGGAAAAAAAGGACCGTCTGGAACAATATATCCAAAAAAGAATCCATGACGAGTATATAGAGGACATCCCCAACCGCCAGTATATCCATATCTCCACTAAGGAGAAGGTCAGTACCCAGGATATAAGGGAGAGGATTCTGAAGGAGATTGAATACGTTTCCAAATTGATGTGATACCATGGATGATTATACTGCATTGATTGTCTGCTGGGGATGTATCGCACTACCTACGGCAATAGCCTTTATCACATTCGGGCCAGCTACCGTATTCGATGCGATTGTAGGAGGATTCAAGACGATGTTAGGAGGTACGATATGGTGAAATATAAGATAGAACCGATGGGTTATTCAGACAACACCCATTATATCGAAGGGTCATCCTGCCTGGATGCAGTCAATGATTTTGATAAGTGGTTGAAAGAGAACCGTTATTGGCAGGTTACGGAAGCAACCCAGCTAACCGATAACAACTGGCACATCATTGTGAAAGGCATATCGGAGAAGTCCTGCGGGTTCGCCATCTATGATGTAGTTAGATGCCAGAAAGAAGATTAAGAACGGAGTGGTAACATGCTGGGAGAAAAGACAATGGACAGATGCATCTGTATCGGGATGATTGTCGGGTTATTCGCCTTGGTAGGATTCTCGGTATGGTGGTGTGACAGTCATGATGCCCCTATGACATGGGAACAGGAACTTGACGAAAAAGGAGGAACGATTACCATCATACAGGCGGAGGATACGATTTATCCTTATGTAATCAATGTCCCCAAAGAAGCAGATGTTAAGTGGGAAGGGGATTTCCTGCGTATCAGCAATATAAAATCATCCAACCATTTCACCAATAGCGAGAATATCGTAGTGAATAAGAACAATATCCTCTATGTGGATATTGCCGATGCATGATATTATATAGGTAGTGATGAATACACAATCACGAACTAGGTCAAACCTTTTACCAAACCATTTACAACTATGTTTTTGTAGTGAGACTATATTCGAGTGAGTTGTAAAGAGTTAAATACTCTGATTGACCATATAGATTTCGTGTATCAGATGCGAATCTGATACGGGTAGAACTGAAACCAAGGAATCAGTACCGTAACCGAAGCCATCAAACCGTAGGTACTGCCTTACCCGACCGAAGGATACGAATCAGAGTCATTCGTTGACCGAGGACGAGGAAACCCAAGATTGACACCCAGTAGGGGACTGGCGAAAACCCATTGGTCCAAACCTTATCGAGTAGCATATGCTATCGGTTTTTGGGGTTTGGAGTAATCTATCCATCTATTCATTTAGACCGATTATTCTCGCACAGGTGCGCACGTATGCGTGCGTGCGCACGCACGCATTATACACGTGTGTGTGTATACGTATTATATTCAACGCAGATTGGGTAGATATGATAGATAAATAGATAAGACCTCAAAAATCTAAATTAATTTAAAATTAACGGCTATTGAATTTGCAAAAAATGATAACTTTTTCAAAAAGTGTATAAAAAACCATCAATCAGTCAGTATAGTTCGATAAATTCTTGATAGATAAACAAAGATTTTATATATTCTATCACTACTTACTTATGTCAATGTCAACCAAGTACGATGCAGAGTACTTCGCCAATGCTCTGAAAAACCTACCCAAAGAGTACCAAGATGTCACAACCCCGACCAAGGAGGTCAAATCGTATTCCCCATTACAGATTCAACCCCCCAATCCTACGGATTATTCACTCGTGGCAACTAACACAAAAGGTTCTAAGGTATCACAGGCGGTTGACTATACTACGATGATTGCATATCTGCGTGATTGCAACATTGTCGCTGACGGACCTATGTTCCGTAAATTCGATGGGCGGGTTTATTCGATACTGCCCGAAGCGGTATTCGAAGACCAAATCTACAATGCAGTGTATGATAGCGGTTCGGGTTATGTGGCGAAACCACATGAGATAAACACGGTCATAAAAGCCTCATCTGCCCTATTAAAACTGACGAGATTGCATTGGTCTAGGTCTGATACCCTTGCGGACTACGATAGTCCGAATTACCCCCTTATTGCGTTCGAGAACGGTATTCTTAATCTCGATACCAACGAGTTACTGCCGTTCACCCCTATGATTGACATGACGAACTTTCTTCATGCCAATTATGACCCCGATGTTACGGATGCCCCCGCACGTGCCGTTCTTGAGAACATCATCCCGAATCCTCAGACTTTGGATTTCATCTTCGAAATGATAGGGTATATCCTGTTTGACCGTACCATGTCACCGCCCGCCATCTTCGTCCTGTACGGTCCTGGTGAAACGGGTAAATCGGCAATCGCCAATGTGATTGCCACTATCCTCGGTGATGATTGCGTGACTGCGATGGGAATGAAACAACTCACATCGAGATTCGGTCCAGCAAGTCTGGAAGGTAAAATGCTGAATATCTGCGGTGAAACAGGAAGTGAAAGTGCCAAGACCACGGGATTTGATGGTGAACTTCTGAAAAAAATGTCCTCTGGCGAAAGAATCACCGTTGAGGAAAAGAATCAGAAACAACACGAAATCTATAACACGGCCAAGGTCCTGTTCTGTACTAACTCCGTGCCAGATTTTGCCGATGATTCCTCTGGTCTGTTCCGTAGGTTGTGTATCGTCCCATGCCGTCAACCGCAGGATTCCAAGGCGAGAATCTATGATAAGTTGACCGACCCCCAAAGCAGGTCATGGATTATCAACAAATCCCTTTCGGCATACCGTGTACTGTGTGCAACCAAGGTGTTCACCTTGTCCCCGCAGATGAAAGCCGAATTGGAACAGTTTAAATCGCAGAACTCTCTGCTGGACTTCGTTCAAATCATGTTCGGAACTACCGATAGAGGGGTGGTTGCGGATGCAATTGTCAATGATAAGGAACTTTGTTACACCGTGAATCTGTATTCGGCTTACCAGGAGTTCTCCCACGCATCCCTCAACCAACCTATGTCAAGAAAGAAATTCGTTGAGAAAATCCGTAACGAGTTCAATCTGGAAATCAAAAAAGAGGGAATATATTTCCCAGATGGTAAACATACGACCAGAGACCGTTATGTGAAGGCCCAGGGGTATTTCTGAAATGCCTAAGAAATTCAAACTCGCCCAGCATCAGATATATGCCAGTCAGATGATGGATGAAACATCAATCCTTGCTATATTCTACGAAGCGGGTACTGGTAAGACCATGTGCGTATTGGATTGGTTATACCGTCAGTTCAAGAATCGTCTGATATCCAATGCGCTTATCATATGTCCCGCCAATCTGGTGACTAACTGGAAATCGGCAATCGACAAGATGAATCAGTTCGAGGGATACACCGAATACGGTATCCGTTGTATGCATCAGATGATTGAAATCCGTTCTTTCCAGAGAACTTATAACACAAAAATCATCAAGCGCAGAGACCGTAAAGGCGAAATCAAGGACTATAAGACCATTGAGACCCGTCCCGATATCCAGCATCCGTGGGGCGCAATCATCATAGATGAATCGCACGGACTTGGCAGTAACAGGTCTTCGCAGACACAATCCGCACTCAAACTGGTGAATCTGACCGACCATCGTTATATTCTGACAGGAACTCCCGTATCTGGAGGAGGCGGACAGGAAGATTTCAAAAAACTGTACGGTCAGTTGAAATTCCTCGACCCAGATTTATGGCCGTCATGGACCGCATTCTGCCGTGAGCTGGTCACCAGCTACGATAAATTCTACAAACCGAAAACTTACCGTAACGAGGAATGCAGGGCATTGATGAAGGCATACGGTATCGTTGCCCGTCTTGACGATTGTTACGATATGCCAGATGCGAACGACAACATCATAGATGTTGATTTGGCCATTCCGTCCGTTTACAATGATATCGTTGACGGTGCGATGCGCAAATACAATATCGACATCAAATCTGGCGGTGGAAAATTCATCAAACTGCTGGAATTGTGTTCTGGTTTCCTTAAAACGGAGGATGAGCAGACCGTACCTTATGAATGTACAAAACCGAGCATCCTTGAGGGTATTCTGGAATCCACTACGGATAAGGTGGTGATATTCTGCAATTACCGTTACAGTATCGATGTCGTTGCCGAGGTCTGCAAGAAACACGGTTCTACCGTGATATTCGATGGACGTTCGAAGACCGATACATGGCGGGACTTCCAGTACGGTCATGCCAAATATCTGGTGTGCCAGTATCAGTCTGGAGGTACTGGTATCGACCTTTTTGCCAGCCACACGATGGTCATTTATGAATCGACCTTATCCTCTGGATTGATGGAACAGGCAAAGGCCCGTATTCATCGTAAAGGACAGACCCACAAATGTATCTATCATTGGTTGTCTACCAAGGGTACTATCGAGGCAAAGGTCATGCAGACCGTTCAATCTGGTGTCGAGTTATCCAGACAGATGCTTGATGATTGGGCCAAGGAGAAGACATTTGTTCATGCGAACAAATCCTATCCCGATAGCGAAGAACCACCGCTTGAACCCCCGCCAGCAGACTCCGATACAGTTACCAAGGAGTTCATTCAAGAACTCGAAGAAGAAGAAAAAGAACAATCTTAAATACTTGATTGTACTATATGTAACTACACATAGCAATACGCTACTGTGCCAATGGAGTGATGTAGAAAATGGAAAAAGAAATCTGTTCCAAGATTCAGAAATTCCGTAAGGAAATTCTGAAAGAGGATTGGAAACCAGATTCATCGTACACCAGACCTGGCCCTAGAGGTATGCCGTTGGTCATCAATTACGTCTCCATCAACAAAATCAAGAGGAACACCGCCCCGATTCATGCCGAACTCGGCCTTGACCTCAAGATTAACATGGATGAGGTAATTGATATTCCCAACAATGGCGGTGTGAGAGGTAAATTCACGTTCATCCTCACGGATTTGGATTCCTGTCAGACCGATGAGACCACCGTCTATTCTAGTGCGCCGTCTTCGGATAAGGGTGAATCCGTGTCGATATCCAATGCAATCCGTATCTTCTATTCATCCAGATTCGGTATCGTTGACGGTATCGAGTTCGATGAACACGATGACGTATCCGAAATGAAATCGGCACTTTCCGAAAAGGCCATCCCGCCCGCAGAGTCAGTACCTGCACCCGCACCAGTATCTGCGCCAGCACCTGTTCCAGAGCCTGTCAAGACTCCTGTCCAGCAGACTTTACAGGACAAGCCAGAGGTCAAGGCGGAAACCAAGACGGAATCTGGGCCTGTTATCAAGACCGCCCCCAAGACCGAGAAACCTGCAGAGTCTACTCTGACCCCCATCGAGGAAAGGGCATGTAATAACGCAATCCGTAAAATCGAGTCGCTTAAAGTGAATCTCAAGGACGAGGATTACAACAGAGCCTATGAAATCTATGGTGAACGCAAGACCACTGCCGATGTGACCGCACTTCTCACGATTCTGCGCAAAGCTGAAAGCGGGATGAAACCTGCCGTGGAGGGAATGTGATGTCGGAGGAAATGTGGGTTGCACCTGTCGTGCCGTTCACGATGGACGGCAATAAGGTGTGTACCGATGGTACACATGCAGAGAAAGTCACAGGTACTGCCATGGGCGGTCTGCTTGGATGTTCTCCCTATGAGACTCCGTTCTCGATGACCTCCAAACTGATGGGATTGTGGGATAAGGATATCGGCAACAAACCCCAGGTGGTTGCTGGTAAACTGCTCGAAGGACGTATCATCGACTACGCTTCCAAAACGTATCCGAACACGGGTGCGTTCTATAAGGCAAAGGATATATTCGGTGAAAGGACTGGTGCACACAGGGATTGGGAATCCGATTTCGAGGATGATGTATTCGCTGGCCATGTGGACGGAATCGTTACACAGAACGGACAGGATTACATTCTGGAAGTGAAGACTGCTGGCATCGAGAGTGCGAAAGGATGGGTGGACCACCCCCCAGAACACTATCTTTGGCAGGTCAATCTGTATAACCATTTCATCACCAAACAGGATAAAGCATACATGTTGCTCGGAGTGATGGATTCCAATGCATATGCGAACCCTAACGGATGGATACCCAGTACTTCCAATACTTTCCTCTTCGAGATAAAAATCGACCAGAAGCTGGTGGCGGAGACCATCCAGAAAGTGAGGGATATGTACAACGATACGGTCAAAAAGGGAATCAGCGCACCTGCCGACCTTAATAACCCTATCGACCAGGCACTCGTCCAACACTTCCGTGATATCCAGAAGGATGACGGGGAACTGAACCGTCTTGCGGAGGAATACCTCAAGGTCAGAAAGGCCAACGAGGAATACTACGCAAAGAACAAAGTCAACGATGATTTGGAGGCTACCTTGAAGGACAGGCTCAAAGATGCCATGGTCTGCAAGGATATTTCCAAACTCGGCAAGCTGGGTGTAAGATTCAGCGAGAGAAAGCAATTCGATTTCAAGACCGCAGACATAGATGGATTCGATTATGCCAAATATGTCAGAGTCACGAAAGTCGCAACCATGACCGTGGACAAGGATAATCCTGTCAACGAATAAACGATTTAATAAAAAACATACAAGGAGATAATAATATGGCAACTATACAGTGGGAATTCAGCAACTTAGTACCCGAAGAAGAGATACCTCTCAGCGAGGGTGAACATGTGCTTTACATCGAAGAGGCATCGTACAATCCCGAAACTGTGATTTACAGTATCAAGTTCAAATCCATGACCGTTGAGAATGAATCCAGCGTTCTCAAATTCTACATGAAGTCCAAGGATTCGCTACAGTTCAATAAGGCAACTGTCGGAACTCTCAATACTCTTACCAAGAGTATTGACGGCCCTAACGCAAAGGGTGTCCTTGCACCGACCGATGTCGTTCACAGGCTCGTCAAGGCCGAGGTCAAGATGTCCAAACCCAAGGAATACGGTGGCGAACTCCGTCAGTACCCTGGCATTTACGAGTTCAAGCCTGTCGATAAGTCCACCTACGATATGATGGCCTTATCTGGAATCGAACTGGAGAACCAGTACACCGAGGGTGAGTGAACATGGTCTGCAAATTCCTTCAGAATCAGTTCGGTTCGGAGGACAAAACCGCAATCGCACAGGCAATCGTCAACGATTCGGAGTTCTGTTACGTCAAGAATCTGTATTCCGCATACGAGGACTACTGTAATGCTAACGGAACAGACCCGCTTTCAAGAAAGAAATTCACCGAGAAACTCCTTATCGGTCTGAATCTGAATATCAAGAGAGTAGCTCTGACCCTGCCAAGCGGTGCGCATTGTACCATGAATTGTTTCGTAGCTGGTGAGTAAAAATGGTATTCGTAAAATCGTTCACAATCAAGAAGGTGGGTGCATCCCATTGTATCTGGCTACCCAAGGATTGGGGAATCCAGAAGGGGGATATGCTTCACATCGAAATGGTGATTTTCGGTAAAACATATCACCACACTACCAAAGCACAGAAGAATTCGTCCATCTTCGTGACTCTGCCCAAGGTATGGCCCATCAACGTGGGTGATATCTGTGACGGTAAGGTTTCGTATGCGACCGTGCCTGTCAATCCGTACAGGCAGGAGCAGGAAACCGAGGAAGAGGAAGAGGACGATTATTCGGAAGAGAAAGAGTGAACTACCCAACACCTATATAGGGCGGAGTCCATCCGTCCTATATAGGTGATTCATCTGCCTACCCCAGAACAGACCATCAAAAAAGAAATCAAACGCTATATCGAAAGTATAGGCGGTTTTTGGTCATGTGTAACTGGCGGTGCGTTCTCCAAACCAGGAGACCCCGATATTGTTGCATGTATCAACGGTCATTATGTGGGTATCGAGGCAAAGACCGTTATGGGCAGACTTAGGAAGGACCAACTCGAAAGGAAGGAGGAAATAGAGGATGCACACGGAATCTATCTTGTCGTACAGTCAGCCGAGGACCTGCGTTCAGAACTTAGAACAAGAGGTCTCATCGAAGATTGAATCAGACCCCAGATGGAAATTCCTCCCGTATGGGTACGCATACAATTGTATCGCATTGTTAATCCCGTTCGGGGATGCGCTTGACGGATTCAAGAGGATGGAATCACCCGAACAGATTATGTTCAGACTGGAGAATTGGGATTCCCAACGGATTAAGGAATGGGAAGCACTTTGACCTCATCCCTTTTTTATATCACTACAAATGTTATAAATTTTAAAAGTAGTGATATTTTTTAAAAAATGTTTAAATATATCCCATGTTAATTCAGTAAACATGGCTGGAACACTCATGTCAAAAGCAGTATCAATGATGTTCACCGCAGTTCTTGGGGTGATTTTCTTTGCATACCTGCTCGTTCCTGTCGTAAGTGATGCAAGCACTAGCATTTCTAACAAACTGTCTGCTTCTGTTGGAATCGGTGCAGATGTTATTCAGACGTTGCTTGGAGTTGTTCTCATCGTCATACTGATGGGAATTGCGTACGGAGCAATCAGATGGGTAATCGGTGAGGAGGAGTAAGTGCTTAATCACAAAGATATTAACGTGAGGTATTTATCATGAAGATTTCTGTTGGAGACTTTACTGGAAGTATCATTGGAATTGTCGTTGCACTTCTGATGGTCGTTGTGCTTGGATACGGAATTATCGGCGGACTTATCGGAACACAGGAAGAGGTTACTGCAGGGACTGCCTATATCAAGCAGGGAACTATCGAGGCAACCCTTGTTACCATCATCCCCCTTGTGCTCCTCATTTCCGTCATCCTTATGGTCGTATACAAGTTCATCGGAAAAGAGTGAATTCAATCTAAGGTGATTTAAATGCAGATTAGTGTTGGAGACTTTACTGGTTCTATCATCGGAATCGTTGTTGCACTTCTGATGGTTGTCATTCTCGGATACGGCATCATCGGAGGACTTGTCGGAACTGAGGCAGAGGTTACTGCAGGAACTGCCTATATCAAGCAGGGAACTATCGAGGCAACCCTTGTTACCATCGTTCCTCTGATTTTACTCATTTCCGTCATCCTTATGGTTGTCTACAAGTTCATCGGAAAGGGCGAGTGATTTTGAACAACCCATGGTGACTGGGTATAACTGTCACCAAATCTTTTTTCTTTATATTTTTTTAAATATTCATGGCATAGCCATTTATATTTAATTCGAGATAACATTACTATGAACTATATAGTCAATTCAATGGAGGTGATTCATTGAATGGTCAGAAAGGTGTAGCCATTATCGTTATTGCGATGGTACTTACTGGAAGTATAGGACTTTTTGCAAACATGAACGAGGATTGGACTACTAAAACGGTATATGATAAGGTTACTGATTTGGAAGGAATTATTGGTCAGAACGCAGGTACTGTCGATTCCTATGATTCATTCTATCCTCTTCGTAATGTTACAGGATGGGAAGGAAAATATGCAGTAATTCCAAAAATGGGTCTTGACCAAGATGGTAATCAGCTTGTATCTCCTTATGTAATCAATCCTGTCAGAAGCAGTTACGTGTGGGATGCACCAGTCGAATTCAATATGAGGTCTTTGACTCATACTGTCGGGGGTGCAATCTACGGTTCAGAGGATACTTTGCCGTATAGTGATTGCGGTTGGGCCACGAATAAATCTGGTGTTACATATCAAATGTATCCGATTGACGGAGATGAGACAACTAACGGTAGAGACTCATGGATTAGATATTCGGATGGTACGATTGTTCATGGTGGTGAAACCGCAAAAGATGTGTTCCAGCATTTATCTCTTATGCCTACTTATCTTAAATCACAGACCGATTATATAAATTACTATGTTGCTGGAGAATTACAGTCCAAATATGTAATTTTTGATACTATTTCTGATTTAATGTCCAAATTAGGTAAATCCCTTCAAAATAATCAACTGATTTCCATTGAAGGAGGAACTATTCTTTATGAGAGTGATTTACATGCAACAAAAACTTCGGAACATGCTGAAGACAGATTTAATAATCTGTTAGCCGTGTATTCAAATATTTATCTGGATGGAACAAAAAGTACAGTTAACACTGTAAAATATAACAACGGGATGTATTCGGGTGTGACTTCCCTCGGTAGTGTGGAGTGGGAATCACAGGCAGTATATATTGTTGCAACCCAACCTAAGATTACTATTACTATCGGTACTCCCCTTAATTCAGACCCCCAGTATGCTGACCCTTACGAACTGGTAACATTGGTCGATTCTGAATATGAATTGGATGAACATGCATATGCGTTTTCATATGATTATTCTAATCTGATTCAGACAAACGGTTCTGCAAGAACTGATATAGTATATACATGGAATTTCAAAAATGAACTACATACGGTTGATTATCAGCCTGTTCCAAATGGAAACGGTGAAACTTATGCAGTTCTTTCAAATGGAGAATCTATGTATTGGCCTACCGATTTACAATGGGAATTGGATGCAGATACAAATCTTTATGATACTTTTTATACGAGAGGATTAAGAGGTGTGTTATTAAACACAGACTTGGTGTATGAGGATACTAAATCTTTCGATGTCGATGCAAAAATAATAGGAGACGATAAACTATCTAGCGGTGGATTCTACTTTATATATACCGATGATTTGCTTAGTAAATATATACCTGCACCGCAAATCGGGGATACTGTAACATTTACTTCAGCATTTCATGGTACATTAGGAATCAAAGTTGCGTTATCTTCCGATACATATCCATCAAGGATTAATGCAGATGTTATTAGGAATTGGATTGGGTCACGCAATATCCTGCAATATCAGTTTACAGTCGGCCCTAGATTAGATGATACAAAATCAGTATACCTTGATAATGTAATTGCAACCTATACTGTTGATGGATGGGTACTTAGCAATACCTCTACAGGAGAGGTTTATCCCAGATTACCTTATTATCAAGATGATAGATTCTATAAGGAACGTGCAGGAAATCTCTTGGTATATTACAATACACTCTCTGAATATACTCCCGATGTAACTATCACGTATCACCCTGCAACTATTGTGTATAAGACTACTGACCCAGATGTGTTCCTTGCTGATTTAACTGAAACCCCGCTTGCATTAACAGACGGAACACTCTGGCATGGAGGATTATCTGCTATCAGTAATGGTACATACAAATCGTTGTATTATATCATGCCCGATGCAAGCGGAACTGATATTGCATATGACTATCTAAGGTGGGCAAACCTCGAAGACATACTTCGTGCTGACCCAGGTATACAGTCAATCGGTAATCTTGTTAAGATTCAACTCGGATTGGTAGATAGCTCTACCAATAAATTAGTGTTGACTACGGATGTATCTCAATCCATATCTGAATCTACCGATGCTTATTCGGTCAATATGGATTCCTATCGTAACAGGATAACATGTGACTATTTGCAGGTTGATATAAATACACAAGGTATCGCAGTATGGAAGGCATATTCTGGAACGGATGTTATTTGGACAGGACAGTTAAATGAATTATATCTTGTCCAGGCACAGATAGGAAGAGATAATGTTCCCCCTATTGTACCATTCGATGTGGTATTAAAGGGATATAGCTGGAATGCGACTCCTGGTGATGATGAAAAAGTAGTTTGGTGGTCTAATTCAGTAATCAATGCAACGGTGGTTAACGGAAGCGCATCCTTCTTAATCATGCCCCAATCTTCGGTGGATACCGAACTTCAGATATTTACAGGAGATACATTTAGACTCGATGCATACCCCAGAGGAACTAATTATCAGTTGACATATACAATAAATGATAATGAGCCAGTTGTAATCGGTGAATATCTTGGATTGCATGTCACATATTCGGTTCTTGAAAATACTATTTCCATTCAAGGAGTTATGGCTTATGAGAATACAAAGACGTATTTGTTATCTCCTGTTACCGTGACCGTTCCAATGGAATTCACAGATTCGCTTGCATTTGTATATTTCCTTGCTTTCTATGGTAATTGGGGAGCATATGTTACTGCAACCGTAATATCCAACGACCCGATGGGATATCTTTGGGGTGGTTTCAATGTCAATCTTGATAATTACCTCAATCAGTATTTCCCTGGTTTGAGGGTTACTATCGGCGGTGTGGTAAGATATGGTGATTCATTTACTGTGAATAATATCGTATTCCCTGTTGCCGATGGAAAATTTACCTACGAAGATACCCAATATGAATTAAGGGGTGTTGCAATAGATTACATGGAAGATAATTCCGTAATCTTGCATGTAGGTAATTCAGCAACGCTGAATTTGGGTACTGCACAGAATCATACTATTTCTGGCGAGGGTTCATGGTATTTCTCATCTGGTGCGTTCGAGATAAACGAAACGAAAGTTAAAGAGTATCATTGGAGTCCTGGTTGGGATTTATCCTTTGCTGAAATGATGGTATTGTTCATGATTATCCTTATCGGAATGGCAGTCATATTCATGAGGGTTGAATGGATTGGCGGATTAGACAGGTATGATATTATCGTATTGGGTATAGTAACCATTATAAGTTTCTTACTCATTGGAGGTACAAGATGATAGGATTAGATGCTTTTACATCCGTTCTTGCGGATTTATTCTTCGCTGGTGATTTAGGATTAGCATCTATGTGCATATTCATCGGAGTCATGATGGTTATCTTTACCCTTTTCGGTAAAGATAATCTCATGGTGGGATTTGCGATTATGCTACCTGTTACCGTAATGTTTAATGCTATGGCCTCTCTGCCCGATTCGTTAACCATTCTTATGGTAGTCGTAGCAATCATCGGTCTGGCGGTTACGGTAAAGGATAAGGTGATTTGATGTTAGGCGGAGGTGGGTCTACGGGAATGTCCTCACCAGAATGGACATCAAAGATGGTTATCGTAGCGTTACTGATAACCTTCTTCACCCCTCTGTTCTTTACATTATTCGTGCCTACAATAGCGAATGAAACCGAAGACCCATATGCGGAACAGATTTCTGAATTGGAAGAACAGTATTATCTTGCAACTGGTAATAAACCGACTGCAACTACCGAAGTGTGGGGTTTAAAAGGTATCTTCACACCGTTCAATGGCACTAAGTATTCCTATAGTGATGATGGCTGGATTTATTCGGAACGTATTGATGAATATTCACCTTTCCAATATACTGCGCAATCTCCCACAGGTGATGCCCAGACTTATTACAAAGTCAAACGTATGGATAATGGACTGTATTATTACATCACAAAACCAAGTGTTGATGCGGGAGAAATAGTTGTTGCAAAACCGATTCACAAGGATGAAAATGATAAAAATAGTGAAATTATCGGATATGATTATAAAGATGCTACATTGTATACTGCCGTGTCTATGGATACACAACATCCCTCAACAGTCTTCTTTACAACTACCAATAAACATGAAGCAAACGGGCATTACTATTATGACTTTAACGGCTACAGATATAGTTTCTCACCTCTGCGTTCCTTCGGTATGAATGTGAACGGTAACGTGACTATGGTTGAGCCGAATTCGACTTCCTTGAACCTAATTTGGTATCAATATGCAACAAATTACGGGATTGCAGGACAACTCGCCGTGAACGCACAGGACCAGGGAGTGAGTTACCTTTCTGCAGGGGACATCGTGAGGGCATATAACCCCAATGTATATTCGAGTACATTTGATATGGTATTCGGTTCTGGAATCCCCATGCATTTGACAATCCGTTTGGATGCTTACATGATGAGTCAGTATGCGATGTCGGTCGAGGACTGTTTTAATGCAGGTTATTGGTCTGTAATCGTATCCAGCGATGCGGTAGCATCGTCTTCTATACAGGATTCCTCATATGATTTCAGTCTGGATAACATATTCGACACACTTAAAAATCTGTTCACATTCAAAATCACCGAGAAGTATGACATCCCTGGATGGGAAGGTATTCTGGCATCCCTGCTTATCACCATGCCCCTGTATGCGGTGCTGATTGCAGTGTGTCTATCCAATTACTACCTACTAATCCTGGTGGCATTATTGGGAGTTATTCAGATGATAGCCTCTGGTCTTCAGTCGGTAGGCAATTGGTGGCCGTTCTGAACCAAACTAAACTTTTTTCCAAAAACTATTTATTCCCTTCCATTTATAATATATTATGGCAACTATCAAAGCATGGTTTGAAAACAAAGGTCATATGACCTATTACGATTATAGTTATGAAGAAGCTTTTCGTCTGGCAAAGAAAGAAGCGATTAAAAGAAAGTGCTATGCGTTCTCACTTGAGTCTTCCCGTAAGGGATACGAGTATTTTGAGAGGGCATATCCCAACGGTAAGAATTGGAGAAGAATCTGATTCCGAACTAAACTTTTTTCCAAAAACTATTTATTCCCCCCATCCCCATACTATATTATGACCAAGTATCTACTTGAATTCGGAAATAAGCCTGTTGTCGTAAGTGGCACTATTGACGATGCACGTGAACAGGCAATCTATTACCACGCACAGTCCAAGCATAAGAATTCTGTAATGATTCTTATGAGACCCGCAAATTCCAACTCGTTCCGCAACATCGGATGTGTGCAGTCATATGCCAATCCGTTAACTATGCAGATTGGTTATTACTACACCCAGTTCATGAACGGGAAATCCCAGGATAAGTATTACCCCCTCAACAAAAACGGGACTATCGACACCAAGATGTCTCCCGATATGAAAAGGCTTCTTAGCAGATTTTGGTGAGCAACCCATCAAACCACTTATTTAAAACCGTTTACACTACATTATTATAAAAAACTATTTATCCCCCCCCCCCCATATTTTTACAGATATTATGGTCGATAATATTAACACGAACACAATGGTCGGTAAAGTGGTGGCCGTCTGTATCGCCCTGCTTTTCATCGTTGTTCTCGCTTTCCCTGTTGCTAATTCTCTTAGTAATATGGGCGGGAACGATGGAGGTAGCGGTGAAGACGAACTCCAGAAGACCGTGATTAATTCATGGGAGGGTACGTTTGGCCAAGGTATTATCAGTACCAAATACAAATCATATGATTACTATTTATCTTCGGAAACCCCTACTCTTCCGCATGAGATAAGTTATACGTTAGAAGATTTCCGTGCTATGATGGAGACATTTAACTCAAGTCCGAATGGATATTTGTTCATAACACATAATGAGGATTTTTCTGAAGATTTATATATAAAATGTCGTCAGAATAATATTTACTTAGAATCGAAATCTCTTTCTGTAAAATATGCCCCGATAACATCCCTTAATATATCTGTATCCACGGATTATACCGTAACATATTCTGTCACATACACGGATACGAATACGAATACAGATAAGACAAGTTCTGGCAGTTTTACAGCAGTAGAGGTTAGGTTACTTTCTGAATCCGAATATGGATGGGTGCTTAATATAGATGTTACCGTAGAACAACTGTATATTGCAAATGGATGTGGACTATCTGTAGTTGCAGTGACCCCTAATGGTGCTTGGGTTAAAATTATAGTGCTGACCCAGGATATGTTCTCTTCTGATACGGTACAGTTTACCGTTGATTGGGGAGAGGGATATCATTCTGATGTGACCATACCTATCCAGTCAACTGCTACCGAGGGAGTTTGGCAGATTGCATGGGATGAGGATAATTATGAGGGCATCCCAGTAAAAGATAGTAGTGGAACTGAAGTAGAAGGTAGTGATGTTATTTTTAATGGTATTACCACCTATGGATATGTTTCTTCGGATAACAATACTATCATAAATGTGGGAGAACACTATTATACTCCGAGAGAGAACAGTCGTATAGACTATCTGTTTAGGGTTGTCGATGGTATGTATGAAATTAGTTCCTCTCCCGATTTGGGTTCAGTCGAGCCAGTAGTTGTGACACACATTCCTTACGTGGAAGAAAATAGAGACCCCTATCTATGTCTTGCATTCGGAGAGGGAGGAAGTCTTTGGTTGTCACAAGGTGGAAATATCTGTATGGCACGTAGTGGAGAGTATGGTACTACGGTCATCCCACAAGTACAAATAACTTCTGCATCAATTAGTGAGACTGGAGAATACGATTCCCACACTTATGGAAATATGTATGGATTGGATTATTATCTTGCTGTTGATGGTACTTATGTATATTCTGAGAACCATCCTAAAGCATCCTTGACGGATACGATATATATCTCTGCTCCGACTTTCTATACTAATGATAGGCCAGTATCGGTACATTCCTTCGGCACTCCCCAGAACGCATTGGATAATATCGCTGGTAATTATGATACGACTGTTACCAATGTTGATGCTCATTATACTGTTGGGGATTATGTCACTATTGATAGCGTAGATGTATCCTATACTATTGATGGTAATTCTGGAGAAATGACTGTTAGCGGATTCTTCGTACCTAAAGAGTTTACCTACGAACCTTCCGATTCGGATTCTGGTTCTGGCTCTGGAATTGATGGTGTCGCAAGCACCCTTATCAAACTCGTGCCTATCCTGTTGATTGTGAGTCTGCTTCTGGTATTCATCGTACCGATGGTCTATAAACCGAATTGAAACACCTTAAGGGGTCTTTGACCCCTAAACCTTTTTAAATCTTCTGTGACATACCAAATCAGATATTATGGCCAATATTCTGAACTCGAATAACGGTGTAAGCAAAATCGTTGCCGTGCTTATCTTGGTTATAATGACGGTGATGGTATTGTTCCCGATGGCTGACGAAATGAGTAAGCCAGTCGAGAAGACCTATACTTATACCATAACCAATAGCGGTGTTCCCTTTGCTATTGCTGATACGGGTGTGCATACCTTAGCCGTATCCATGAACGGCGATGCCTTCACCGTTACATCTGACGGTACATCTGTCAATACCGCAGGACTTGGAACATACCAATCCGTATCCGTGGAGAACGCAACTTCCAGCATCGTCCTTGCGGTCGGTACTGATGCCGTTCTGAAACTGTACGATTCTGGCGATGTGATGCTTCACGTACCGTCTGGCTCTGTCAATCTCGGAAAAGCAAGCGATACCGTGACCGTGACCATATCCAACGGTACTGTTTCCTATACTGGCGGTTCTGCTACTGTCAAACTTTACCGTGCCAGTGCTGGCGATTATGTTCTTGCGAACGTACCTGTCAAGGTTCTGAATGATGCTACGGTATATCTGGGTCAGTATGATTATGCTACTGCTACCGCAGAGGATAACGTGGATATCGGTTATGCTTGCGGGTTTATCGCATCCACGCTTACCGCCGATGTGAGTACCGTCACCCCTGTGTCCGTTCTTGCGCCTTCGGATATGCCCGTATCTGTTGATATGACCGTGAACAGTACCTCCGATTCCTATATCACTATTTCATCCGTGGTTGCTCAAAACACCTATTCGGACAGAGATTCCAGCAGTCTGGCAATCAAGCAGATACTTGTACCTGCAACTGCCACATATGATGAAACAGTCACCGAACCTGCTGGTGGTATTGTATACGAATTAGTGAGATACTTACCGTTGGTCATCATAATCTGTCTCTTCGTATCGTTTGTAGTGCCGATGGCAAGACGTTAAACATTTTAGGGGTCTTCGACCCTTTTCTTTTTACGCACTATTAAATATCTGATAAGATAATGTAGTGATAACGGTGATACAATGCGTAGACTGTTTGCACTCGGAATCGTGATAATACTCATTATGACCCTAATTCCTAGTGCATATGCTCTCTCTACCCACTCGGATATCACCATATCTGGGAACACCTTGACGTTCCGTATTGTATCAGACAACCCCGTTATAATATCCGATGCAACTCCTGGATATGAACCTGTGAACGGCACAGTCACCGTTGACGGTGAAGAACACGAGACCATCAATATTGTCAATTCGGAGAATGAACAAGGCGGAATAGCTGATGAGTCTGGTCATGTCAACGTAACCTTTACGCTGAATGATGACAGGCCGTTCTGTATTGCGATTCATAAAGATAACGGATTGTGGTCAAGTATGACTGTGACTGTGACGATTAACGGAGTTACCCACCAATATTCCTCTGATATCATCTTATTCAGTTATACACAATATATCGGAACTGCTGATTTGTATACCAGTCTGTCAAAGCTGATTGAAAAGAATGATACGATACAATCCGATTCAGAGATAACTATCCGTATCACGGACAATTTCGGTTACGTTCCAGAGAATGTTACCGCATCTGTTCTGTTTGCGTGACTCTACATTTTGTCTACAAACCTATTATATACCATTACTGGTATAATGTAGTGATAACACCGTTGATGCGCACATCGAAGGGAAACGGTGTTGTCTACCATATGTGGTGATATTATGAACACGTACAATGAAAATGAATCCAACAGGAAACAGGCGATGATTCCGCTTATCGCACTCTTCATCTGTTTCCTCGCATTGACTACTGTCGGTATAGGATATGCATTGAACAACTCGACCATTGTGATTGATGATAATACTACCGATGAGCAGTATTATTCCGTTGATTATATCAATGCTGATGGGTCTTCAAGGACTACCGTACTCGATATCGGAACTGGCGATATCAAGGTACACACTAATATTGCAGTTGATAAGTTCAGCGTAAAGAATGGAAGGACTTTCTCCGCCAGTATTGATGGTGCTGATACTTTTCAGAGAACTTTCTTTGTGAAACTTAACACCGATATGGGTAACGATGTTCCGTTTACCGTAGATGTGTCTGTTGCACCTGCTGATGGTTCTGAACTTGCAAATATCATCAATGCTTCTGCATGTACTTTCAAACTGACTGACAATAGTAATGTGGAAGTTGCCAAGAATGAGGTTGTTGCAGGAGTTTATACCGTCACTCTGACTATCGCACTCAATGATTATACCTTCACCGATGTTACCAGTCAGTCTGAACTCGATGCAAAACTTACCGCACTCGAATCAGAGACTTTCTCTGTGACTGTTACTGCAATACCTATTGCTTGAAACTACTTAGGGCCTAACGGCCCACCTTTTATCAGTTACGGTGATAACTATGAAAAAAGTATTATGTTCCTTACTAATACTAAGTCTGATATATCCTTGTTATTTTTTAGATTGTACTGAAACTGTTTCTGCCGATTCTTCCGATTATTATCATGTAAATGTGGTAAGTAATAATGAAGACTATGGTACTGTAACAGGATTTGCCAGGTATTCCGTTCCAGTTGGATTTGTGCCATATGTCGAAGAGGACATTCTTCACATTAAGTATTGTTATACTACGAACACGGGAGTATTTCTGGATGAACGTTCAATCACACCCTATCCACATCAATCAGATGAACAGTATACATATTCATTCGAAGGATGGGATATACCAGAATGTGACGGTAAAAGCGATATTATGATAACTGCTAATTTCTCTCGTATTTTGAAACAATATACGATTTCATTTACAAATGATATCGGGATGGGTGAATGGACATACAATCAGCTTACCGTGGATTATGGAAGTATTATCACTACTAAGGATAATACAATCACGGTCAATGATATCACAAATACGTTTACATGCACTCCTTCCACAAATACTGAATATAACAGATTAATTAATTTTAGCGGTATGCCTGTAAACGGAATTGTAACAGAAAATCTTATTGTAAAAGCTGAAACGACCAGAGATATAGTCCCTCCTTCGACCGATGTATCTTCTTTGGTTGATTTAGGTATAGTCATTACAATTTTATTAATCATTACAATCTTCTTACTCATGGGGAGTAGGCTATAAGATATAGGTTTCCATAAACAGGATGAACAGTAATCCTATGAAACTACTTAGGGCCTAACGGCCCTTTACATTATATTTTATCAATATCTTTCCATACATTTATAAAGTATCTATATAATTAGTATCGCAGATATCATGGGTTATAATATTAATACGGACACGACCTCGATGGTCAGTAAAGTGGTGGCCGTCCTCGTGGCCTTTTTATTAGTGGTGGTGCTGGTCTATCCTATCATCAACACAGTAGGTGGCAGTACTGGTGGCAGTACTGATATTACTATTGACAACGAAGGTGCTGAATGGCTTAAATTGGGTTATGCTAAAGGCACGGATTTTGAATTCGAGATTACTGATGACGGTGCTGATGTGACCGTTGGGGAACAGACTGGTTCTCTTGGCGATATGATTTATTATGCTGATGATGGCAGGGTCATATTCTCCAGAGGTACGGCAACGTACCTTATGACCACGGGGAACGACTCTGCGGTGTATACATTCAGCGATTCGGTCAGAGTGACCAATGCCAACGGTACGCTGACAATCTATGACGGCTCATCCGTCATTGATACCGCATCCTCTCCCGCATGGGCATATTACCCAGATGCGAGTGGAGAATATGGATTCTTCACGAACGGCAACCTTAATCTGTTGGATAATAAACCCAAAGTTGCGGTCGGCTCTTATGCGGGTGTGTTCGCATACAATGAGACCATTGTAACTCCCGATGATGTGGATTTGGGTCTGGTCATGACTGGGGATTACGCGACTGGCGATGTTACATGGGCAGTCAGCAGACAACCTCTTGGAAGCCAGCCGTCTATGGCCGTGATGAGTAGTGGATATGCGGAGATACCTGTTATGGGTGCTAACCCATCAGGAACACAAGTCGGAGATTTGTATTACACCTTCTCTGGTTATAAGGCTACTGTTGTCGGTTATTCTTCTTCTATTGATTGGGCCTCGTTTACTTCTATCCCTGATAAAGTAACCTACGGGGGAAAGACCTATACTATTACTTCTATCGGTAGTAAAGCGTTTAATGGTTGTACCAACCTTGCGCTGACTTCCCTTCCGTCTGGATTAACTTCTATCGGTAATACTGCGTTTAATGGTTGTACCAACCTTGCACTTACATCCTTGCCGAGCGGGATTACTTTTATCGGAAGTTATGCGTTTGGTGGATGCACCAGACTTGCGCTGACTTCCCTTCCGTCTGGATTAACTTCTATCAAAGAGGGTGCGTTTGGTGGATGCACCAACCTTGCACTTACATCTCTTCCCGATGGAGTAACTTCTATCGATAATAGTGCGTTTAATGGTTGTACCAACCTTGCATTTACATCCTTGCCGAGCGGGATTACTTCTATCGGTAGTAATGCGTTTGATGGATGCACCAACCTTGCACTTACATCCTTGCCGAGCGGGATTACTTCTATCGGTAATACTGCGTTTATTGGTTGTACCAACCTTGCACTTACATCCCTTCCCGATGGAGTAACTTCTATCGGAAGTTATGTGTTTAAGAAATGTACCAACCTTGCACTTACATCCCTTCCCGATGGAGTAACTTCTATCGGTAATAGTGCGTTTGATGGATGCACCAACCTTGCACTTACATCCCTTCCCGATGGAGTAACTTCTATCGGTAATAGTGCGTTTGATGGATGCACCAACCTTGCACTTACATCCTTGCCGAGCGGGATTACTTCTATCGGTAGTAATGCGTTTAATGGTTGTACCAACCTTGCACTTACATCCCTTCCCGATGGAGTAACTTCTATCGGAGATAATGCGTTTACTAATTGTATCAATTTTGAAACCCTTATTCTCACAACCGCCCCCGCTATTGGTACGTCTGCCTTTTCGGGTTCTGGTATTAAGGAAATTTTAAATCTTGGTACTCTTGATATAACTACGACCTCTTACGGCCTTAATGCCGATTCCGTCCAAGATTACATCGGAGCATTGGGATATGTCGCACCTACACACATTCAAGAGGATTCATCCGATTCCTCTGGAAATAATGCGGACGGTGTATTCATGGCGGTACTCAAGATTGTACCGATTGTTCTGATAGTCTGTATCCTGTCGGTTCTGGTCATGCCTATGATTCAATCAAAGATGGACTGAAACTTTTTAAAAACCATTTAGGGGGAGAAATCCCCCTTCTTTTTCTGTATCTTTTTTTTGGTCTTATCGCTGATTTCGACAATCTGCCTTGACCTTGTGTAGATGATGCATTCCTTCTCGATATCGGTGAATCTGAGGACACCGTAGAACGTCCATCCCTGTCTGGTTATCTGCCATGTTTCTTTATTCACTACTTGGAACAGATAGCCGTGATGCCATGTAAGATGTTTCGCTTTGGCATTTTCTGGACGTTTGATTTTCCTTGCATCAGCTTCACTCATATGCGGATATTGGGAGGCTATATCGTATAATTTGTGACCGTCTTCCAGAAGTGCGACTTTCAGAAGAGAACCCCTTTTGGTCACGGTATAGAATTCATAAAAACTGTTAAGGTTCTTCTTCCAGACAATTTGGTCATTCTCACGAATGACCCATCCTTTCACACCACCGCTTATGACTTCCAGTAAAAGATTGGTGTGGGGGTTTTCGGTATGATACTGTACGCACCATGCCCTGGCTTGGTTGATGGTGTCAAACGATTTTACCTTGTCACCATCGGTCGCTATGGTTTTCATTCCAGTTCGGTAAGTTCGGAATCGACAGGTTTTTTGGATTCGGGTTCTTCCGTCTTAACATCCTTTTCCTCAGTCTTGGTCTCTTCCTGTACCTGTTCGGGGATAAGGTCATGTTCGATGGTAACGGATACCATGTCACCACGTTTGATACCGTAGGTATGGCACACACGGGTGATGTTCACAGACAGGCTATGGCCCTGTTGGGCAATCGGTTTCTCGATGGTAATTTTACCCATATCACTACTAATACATACGCAATATATAAGATTAATATTGACTAATTTAAAATAAACTATAAATATCTAAATTAATTATAATTATGTAATGACACAGAAATTCGTGACAGACCAAAAGGTAAAAAGAATGAATAAGCGCACAGTCTATATCACCCTCGACTGTGATTGGGGATTCGAGCCAGGAGACTTGGTTCACATCACGGTCGAAGGAGATAGCAGATAGGTAGTTCCCAAGTGTACTGCGGAGGAAAAGAAAAATGCCGATACCGAACAATCCTCTTGATAAGGATGACCCCACGGTAATTCCGTATTACAATCGTATCTTGATTGGTAATGCTATCGGATTGATTGTTGTTATTGCAGTCAGTCTCTATATCATGCATGAGAATCTTCATAGCGATTACATCTGGATATGGCATCTTGGACAGTTGTTCATGGGTACTATGATGATTGCACGCATCACACAGAGGGTATCGCTTTCCATCGCAAGGAAACTCAACCCCGTTGTGAGGTTCTGGTTCGAGGGAAAGGGACTTACGAGGCTGGTCATACTGTTCAGCGTATTCTATCTGATGATGGTCATCGGACTTGGAATCCCTTGGACTGTTCGTACCGTGATTTGCATAATCTCCACCATCGTGGTCAGTACCCTGTCCAACATCCGTACTATGCTGATACGTGCGCAGTGGTACGAGAAGACACGCTACATGCCTAAAATCTAAATTAATTAGAATAAGATATAAATAATATAAATACATCACTACGCATAAGAGGTATAAAAATGTACAGAATCGAAGCGGAATCGGAGATTGGCCAGATACTGCAGGAAATGTCCTGTATCTGTGCAGAATTATGCGATATGAACGTATCCAAAAAGAAATTCAAAACCGATTTGGATTATGTCGTTGGTAGCGCAGAATATCTGCTATCGGCATTGAAGACACACAGACTTGATTCGTACAAGGTGAAAGCATGACTGAGGAAATCGCAGAACCGAAACGTAATGTGGCAGTAGTCATTGACGGAGATAAAGTCGGACTGCTCAAACATTCTGGCATGAAGTTCATCGACAATTACAGTCATGAGGGGATTATAAGTCTTGTCAAATGGCTCTATCCCACCCTTCGTACCCTTGACTGCAGGATAGCAATTCTCGAAGAAGGAGAGGATTGGAGGAATCTCGGAACTAAGGGATTCAGTATCCAGACCGATAAAGCATTAAGAAGATTCGCAGGATTGGAATGAAAATGTATTACAGTTATGAGGTCAAAATGTATGTGCTGGTAAAAGCCGACAATGAGAATGATGCAAAAGGTATCCTTGATAAAACCGTGGAATCGGTCGATAAGGAGATTACCGTACTCAACTGTGATATAGACCCTATCGGTGAAAGAAATTAAACAAACAAATGGAGTGAAATAATATGACTCAACATGTAATCAGAATTAAAGACGATGTATTTGATGCAATCAATAACCATATCAAGAATTTCATCGTATGCAAGGAACACGGACAAAGAGTAGGGGACACCTTGAAGATACTCTGTGTAGATAAGGAGGGAACGGTCAAGACCGTTCCAGATTACAAACAGAACAAGGAAGTCGAGTTCAGATGCCTGGTCAGAGTCGATTATGTCCAGTATGCGGAGGATTCCGATACTGACGGTGTACTCGACAAGGACTATTGCATCCTCGGTATCTCCAGAATCAACTGAATGAGGTGACGGATGACTACTGGATGTATCTTTTGCACAAGCGAATTTGCGGATAAGTACATATCCGATTTTCCATCCGAAGGATGTTGCGTACCCGACAGTATCCTGGAACATCACTTGTTCGTGAAAGTGAACGGTCCAGAGGATATCTGGAAGGCATGTAAGCCTATGCTGGATTCATCCAGAGCCATCTATGGTAAGGATATCAACGCATACATGGTAACTCTTCATGGATTGAAGACCCTTGGTACTACATTATACCGTACCGAACGTTATGCCTGGTTCGAGCATAGCCATCTGTATGCAGAACTGTTGGAACAACTGAACTTCTAAACCTTTTACAATATTTTTTTAGACTAATCTATATAAAGTGGTTAGTCAATACCTTTTCGATATTATGAAATCTAAGATTATGGAAATAATCATGACTTCGGTCTTATGCATAATACTGTTTTCATATCTGTTCATGCCGATTGTGGCATCAAATGTTGTGGTTGAAATAGATAATCAGAATCCGTCATGGGTTAGGATGGCCTATACCGAAGAGGATTTCTCGTTCTCTGCGGTCGTATCTGACGGAACTATGACAATTGGAACACAGACAGGCGAAGTAACCGATATGATAGTATTCGCATGTGATTCTGGTATGCTGATGTATGATGATGGATTCAAATTGATTTATCAGTCTGCTGGCCATACCGTTGTTCATGAATCCGATGCTACTGCTATCGCAGTATCCTGTACTAACAAGACCGTTACCGTTATTATGGGCGGTGTGACATACTCGATGCCTATGACTTGGGCCTACTACCCCCATGCCGAAGGTATCTACTCGTATTTCTCTACGGATTCATATAATTTCAAACAAGGAGACCCTGTTGCGGTTTTCGGTGATTTTGCTGGTGTGATTGCTTACAATACCATGCTCTCACAGAATGTCGGTCTGGATTTCAAAGCGACTGTACAAGGCAAGCATCTTAACAACATGCGTTGGGCCAAATTGTCCGAGGGCGAGTCAGCTACCGATATCGGGACTGTGACTGGGACTTCGGATAAAACCGATACTACTGATACCAGTAATACCGAATCTGCCCCTGTATCCAATGTGGTTACTGGGTATGCTTATACACCAATGTCTGTTATGAACGCTGGTCCGTCTACCGTTAACACGGATGGAGATTGGCAATATGTTCTTGACGGTAATAATAATGCAATCATCACGAAATATACTGGTGCAGGTGTCGATACTCTGACGATTCCTGCTACTATCGGAGGATATACGGTCAAACAGGTCGGAAAAGGAACGGCAGTTCTCTCAAACTATGTCTTTAATTTGGTCATTTCCAATGGCATTGAGAGTATCGGGGATTATGCATTCAAGGATTCGGATATATACAATTCAATTTCTTTCCCGTCTTCTCTTAAATCCATCGGTGACTATGCATTTGAAGGGTGTGAATATAATGGCTCTTTGAACATTGGCAGTACGCAATTGGTCACTATCGGTGAACATGCATTCGACCAATGTGATAACCTTAGTGGAACATTGACTCTCCCTTCTACGCTTACGACTATCGGTGATTATGCATTCCAGTCTTGTTGGATGCTTACTGGTGCATTGATTATCCCTGCATCCGTTACATCAATCGGAAATCATGCATTCGGTATATGCAAGGGATTTACATCACTCACTCTTAATTCGGGTGTTCAGACAATCGGTAAATCTGCTTTTGAGAATTGTCATTCAATGACAGGCACGCTTACAATTCCCGCATCCGTTACATCAATCGGTGATTATGCTTTCGGGGATTGTGATTTTGATAAAGTAATATTCAACTCCCAATCTCCTAATGTTGGGTCACATGCATTTGAGTTTGACCCATACGGGGAAAAGGATACGATTGTGACTGTAGTCAATAATTCTGTTTTGGATTTGTCCAATCCTAATTACGGATTACACGATGCGGTCTTTGAGGTCAATGGATGGCAGTATAAGATTATCTGGGAGTTATCTGGTGGAGTATATACGTCCAAATATGCAATCGTGACTCATCATGACACGTTTACTAACGTTTCTGTGACCATCCCATCTTCCGTAGTTAGCGGAACAGTCACATATGATGTTAAACAGATTGGTGATGGGGAATCGGCTATTGCGACACTATCCAACTGTAAGCTAACCATTCCGAATTCTATCGAACGTATTAACGCTAATGCCTTTAAGGATACTGGATTGACAGGAACACTCATTATTCCTTTGTCTGTTACGGAAATCGGAACTAATGCTTTTGATGGTTGTGCCAATCTTTCATCTTTGGTTGTGTTGTCTAATCCAACGATTAGTAATTCTGCATTTGCCAATACTGGCATCAAGCAGGTCCTTAATCTCGGTACTACGGAATTCACCAAGACCTCCTACGGTTTGAATGCGGATGAGGTCAGAACCGATATCCAGGCAGACGGATGTATCGCAATCATCCATGATGTCCAAGAGAAGAAGGATATTGTCAGTACGCTGATGAAAGTTCTGCCAATCCTAATATTCATGGTGATTCTGGTTCTGATTGCCAGACCTTTGTTCGGAATGGATACGGACGATGATGAGTCTGGTTCTGGTTCGGACGATTACGAGTATTACTAAAACCTTTTAAGGGGTGGGGCAACCCGCCCTTTTTTTATGTCTGGGTATTCAACCCAATCATTATAAATAATGTCGAAGATATTATGTTGTTATATCATGTATTATCAAGACTCTGACCAAAAGATGCCACCGTATATCTATGTGATATTGATGGTTGCTATCGGGATTATCATTTTCGTATATCTGTTAGCACCCGTTCTTTCCGTGGTTTCCGAATACGATAAGGAGTTTGATAACGGTGTCGGACAGGGATTACCTCTGACTTACACAACCGATTCAGTATCCGAAACGATTCGTTTCACGATGGTCAAATCCGAAACCGAAGTCATAATTGACGGAAACTATACGGGTACATTTCCATTGGATACTGATAGGCTGATTGTTCTTGCGGATAATCAAGCGGTGTACATCTATAAAGGGGAATTCAGATATTTTGACGGTACTGCGGATAGCTCTATAGATAATCTGTTAGTTACCATATCTGGCCACACCTTTAACAGTAAAGCGTATGGGTGGATATACTACCCCGATGTAAACGGTGTGTACAGGGCATATTCGGATGGCGCAACACCTAACGGAGATGTCGTTGCGATAGCGCATAACGATGCGTGTACTGTGATTTCCAAAGGAAATTCCGTTACTTCATCCAATAGGGATTTGGATTATACTGTCACGATTACCAAGGACGGGTCTACTGTAGATTCGGTTAAATATTCTGCGAGGGATGATTGATTTGAAATTCAAAAAAACAATTGTACTGATGTTGGTTGCTCTTCTAAGTTTATCCAGCTTATTCGTATTTAATGATAATAGGTCAGTCAATGATGCATCCGATGGATTTGTCAGTACAATGCCTTCTGGTACGGACTTGAATACGTTCTGGGAATTCGATACCACTACTGGTATCGGTCCGTTCGGTTGTTTCTACGGTGCGGTGAACCGTTATGACGGTGCAAATGCAGATGATTCCGTTGAACCCAGATTATCTACGGAAAAAGGGGCAATCGGATATATCTTGAATCCCAATGATTGGACTCGTACCCTTGGTGGCAATACTTTTACCAATTCTCAATATAATACCATGCTGATTATTCCGCCAGTCTATTGGTATTCCGAACTCGATTCTGAGGGAGGAAGTACAGGCAAACTGTATATGGCTAATACTCCCGATGCATTCCCTGGCAAAACACTTGTTGATTATGCGCATACATATACCTCTGGAGGAGTTGTAGGACATGCGCCCGCAATCGGAATCGGTGTTTACAAAGGTATGACTCTACACAACAGTGTGACTGATTTGGATGAAATAACTTCTGTCCGTCTGGGTGAACCAACGACATATGTATCATTGGCTGATTGGGTCACTTATTCAAATAATGCAAGTGTAGGGAATACTAATGGAACTTACCAGGTTTGTAACTTCTATCAATGGACATTATACAAATTGATGTGTCATACCATCCTTGGAAATATGGACAGTCAGTATATGATGGGATGTGGATTGGTATTCAATGAGAATCTGTCTGAACATGGTACATATCTGTACTCAAAAGGTGTATTATCCTCGCCATATGTCAAATCCACTATCACGACTACGGATTATGCCCGTGCATCCCCCGTTTCGCTACTGATTGAGAATCCGTGGGGGGGAGTGACCGAGTACATAGGAGATATGACTGTTGACAGTTCGGGGAATCTTTCTATCGGTAATACCTTGGGTGGTGTAACCGATTCAAGTCTGGTTCAAAATGCTCTTACTATCACAGTTCCTGCGAATGTATCCATCAGTGGTTATGGTTCAGATGGATATATTAATACATTTAATTCGTCTTCAGAAGTATTCGGACTCCCTTCATCTTTAGGTAGTATGTCCTCGCCTAGTTCTCCAGGTACTGCGATAAATGATACGGCAAGGGTGGATGCATCAACTGGTTCAGTACCCTCTTGTACTTTTGTTGTAAGCGGGGGTTTTACAACTACACAAAGTCAGATTAGTGAGTTTGGATTATCAAGTTGTCATACTACTAATTTGGATTGGTCAGATGGTTATCCCGTAGGCGCACGTTTGGGATATGTTTTCGAGGATGATTCTTCTATCACATCCGAACCGTTTGCATATATAATGGATTACAATACGAACGGAACTATATCGGATATCCGTGTGAATCCCCAGGGTAAACACATCGTACAGATTGATGTAAACGATTCCAGTTACGGTACTGTGTCCAGCACATTAATGTCTATAGACGATGGCACTTCAATCAATGTATACAATAATGAAATTTCCTTTGGAAGCACTATTGTTGTTGCCACTCCCACTCCAGAATCCAGCCAATATCGTTATGAATTCGATACTTGGACAGGACTGCCTTCTAATATGCAGGTTACTGAAAATCTGCATATCGTTGCAAATTTCAATCGTTTCGTGAGAGAGTATGATGTTTCGTTTGTAGCGGAAGGTCCAGGTACTCTATCCGAAACATCACTCCTTGGTGTTCCCTATGGTACGGCCGTATCCTCGTTAGGTAATGAATTGACTGTCGGCAGTACGGTTGTTACTGCTACACCAGTACCTTCCCAGATGGGATATACCGCTACACTTGATTATTGGAATCATCCTTTCACTATTACATCGGATACTACGATTTTTGCACATTTCTCGGAAGAGATAAGTCAGTATACAGTAACCATCGAGGTCAATAATCCCGCATACGGTACGGTATCTGAAAGTTCGATGACTGTGAATTATGATGAATACATATCGGGATATATCTCGACTCCGTATGAGGGTGTCCTTCAGATTGGCAGTTCAACGGTATATGCTAATGCCAATCCCACATCCGAATATGTCTATGAATTCATCGGATGGAACGGTATTCCTGCTGGTTCTCATATCGTAGAGGATTGTACGATTACTGCTGAATTCTCTGCTACCATAAATTATGTTTCGGTAAACATATCTGTAAACAATTCCGATTATGGAAGCGTATCCGATACCAGTTTATCTGTTCCGTATGGGTCTACTGTTAATGTATCCGATAATACCTTGACATTCAATTCAGTACACGGTTCAACAACCGTTACCGCAACACCTTCCCAACCTACTCCTGGTCATACTTATGAATTCAACTATTGGAGTTATTCCAGTTCGGAGATTACTTCTTACACCGATATCATGGCTTATTTCTCCGAGATTGTTGAACAATGTACCCTCCAATTCGTTCCGAATAATGCAGAGTACGGAACGGTTTCTGGGGGCGGTGTGACTGTTTCATATGGTTCTACCATTTCCATAGCCGATAATGTTCTTACCATATATGATGGGGCAGATACTTATACGATTACTGCAACGGCTTCGGCAAATACCCCTATGTACAGGTACAGTTTCGATTCATGGGGCAATATCCCTGGAAACAATACCATTGTAAGCAGTGATACGATTTATGCCAATTTCACTCGTGAAACAATTACTTACAATATCACGATATATGTATCCCCCGATGCCAATTACGGAACTGTATCTGAATCATCTTTCTCTGCGGTTGCCACAAGTCAGATTTCCGCATCCGACAACGTTCTGACTATCGGAGATACCTCAATCGTTGCAACCCCTACCGAAAATACTGCAAAGTATACTTATGTATTTGAATCATGGAATTATCAAGGTGCGACTACTGTCGAATCCGATATGACCATCTATGCTAATTTCACTCGTACTCTTAACATGTATACTATAACAATCATGTCGAACGATTCTTCCTACGGAAGTGTATCTGAAACCAGCGTTACGGCAGGGTACGATACTGTAATCCGTCCGCATGATTCGGTACTTCAAATCGGTTCTGTAAGTGTTACGGCTACACCAGAACCCCAGACTGCCCAATATACGTATTCACTCTATAACTGGACATATAACAATCAGCCGATATCCACACTTGTTGTTACCCATGATATAACCATCGTTGCTAAGTTTGTACAGATGCTTAGAAGTTATAATGTGTATTTCGATGTTGATGAAGCTGGTTGGGGTACTGTATCGCCTACGCATGTGTCGGCAGATTACGGTGCTGAAATCTCATATTCGGACAATGTGCTTACTATCGGGCCTTATACTATAACGGCAACACCTTCAGACACCACAAGTCAGTATGTGTATACTTTTGACAGTTGGGTAAATATCCCGTCTGGCAATACCGTTTCTGGTACTGCTACGATTACTGCTAAATTCAACCGTAGCGATGTAGATTATGAGGTAACTATTACTGCTGGGTCTGGCGGTAGCGTATCCGAATCCAGACTGGTCGTACCTTACGGTACATCCATATCCGCAAACGGTAATATCCTATCGGTCGGCAGTACAACTGTCACGGCAACCCCCAATAATAATACCGCACAGTACACTTACTCATTCGGTGCATGGGAGGGTGTCCCTGTTAGCGGAATCATTACTGAACATACTTCTGTCAATGCATCCTTTAACACTACCGTCAATGAATACACGGTTACGATTACCGTGAATCAATCTACGTGGGGTACAGTATCTCCTACGTCTGTGGTTGTTCCCTATGGTACTGCGATAACGACTGATGGTGCTACAATGACTATCGGTTCAACAACCGTTACCGCTACCCCCATCGAGGATACCGCCCAGTATGATTACGGATTCAGATATTGGTTGTCCAATTATCAGCCTGTCCATGGCACTTCTGTGACTGGCAATATGGAGATTGTGGCCAATTTCTACCGTGACATTAAACAGTATACTGTTTCTGTTGAAATCAATGAGATTGGTTGGGGAACTGTATCTTCCTCGTCCGTTACCGTTGATTACGGAACAGAAATCAACCCTGTCGGTAATGTCCTCAATATCGGTAGCGAATCCATTACCGCAACCCCCACCCAATCCGATGCCCAGTATGTATACGATTTCGGTACATGGAACAATGTTCCTGCATCCAGGGTCGTTAACGGAGATATGACCATTACGGCCGTGTTCACCAGGAGTGATGTGGATTACGAGGTCTTGATTATCGCTGGTGAGGGCGGAACTGTATCGCAGAACAGAATGGTCGTACCCTACGGTACGACCGTATCCACTACGGGAAACATACTGACCATCGGTGTAGCCAATATCACCGCCACCCCGAATGATGCTACCGCACAGTACACCTACTCATTTGCAGGTTGGACCGATGTTCCTAATGGCGGTACGATTGTCGAGAATACCTCGATTAC
>Ga0256404_1000380_pt1 | contig 115836 bp, 88 predicted proteins | sample RumenRJG_01DNA_FD_185990 | JGI IMG/M metagenome (GOLD analysis project Ga0256404, IMG submission 185990) | Bovine rumen microbial communities from Lethbridge, Alberta, Canada - RJG_01 | ecosystem: Host-associated > Mammals > Digestive system > Stomach > Rumen | place: Canada: Alberta... | reverse complement strand
TTGTTCATCTTGTCAGCATATAACTGGTAGAGTAGTTTCCCGTTACGTTCCATTTGTTCTTTGGTGAATTCGGAATTCCATAGACGCATGCCACCAGCCGTCAGCGATTGGAATTTGGCATCATACCATCCCACTTGTAGTCCCAGCTGCCAAGAGCGAAGACAAATCTCGTCGTCATCGTATTGGAATGGTGCAAAACGGAAGTCAATATGGTGAAGATGTTGCTCATAAAGGTCTTTTCGAATCCACATGGGAGCCCTGTTTACTGCATCGACAAACCGGAACTTGGCATCGCTCATCTCACGCTTGGTGCCACACCCTTTCTCCTGCTCTGGATGAAATTTAACGTTTAATGCCCATTTCCCGCCAAGGATAACCATCTTGGGGTGCCTCTCGAAAAGAGCAACTGCCTCGGAAACCCAACTGACGTTCTCGAAGTCGTCATCGTCTTGCATTAGGGCAACATATTTGCCATTGGCCAGTCGTAAGGCTTTATCGTAAGTGACATTCTCAAACAAGTCGTTGGCACGCAGTAAGAATTCGTTGGCGCCAGTCAATGCTTCCGTGAGCCGTTTGGTGTGCTCCATGCTGGAACCGTCGTCTATCACGATGATTTCTGCATTCTTGTATTGACGCAGCTTAGGAAGAATATGACAGATTTGCAGACTCTTGTTGTGAGACTGGATGACAAAACTTACAGAAGGCTCGTTGCGATAGCCTTTGGCTTCCCATGAGGCATGGTTCTTCTTCTGCTGAACAACTCCTGTCCTCTTAAACAGGGCCAGTTTGATTTTCTCAATGATTAGTCTCATGATGCTTGAATAGGAATTGAATACATTCTTGGAATATCTTTACGTGGGCTATCTTCATGATGGTCACGTAAAGCAGTGCTGTTATAACGATTTTCGAAAGGATAAGACCTATGCTGTTGCTGATGGCTAAAGTGGCATAATAGGCTACGGTGATAGAGGCCAGGGCAGCTAGCAGGAAGGGACATACATCTTTGAGCAGGTCGAGAAAACGAAATTGTATCAGTCTGTAGGTCAACACCTGCCAAACACCCGTCCATAAGACAAGCGTTGCCACGTATGCTGCTATCATGACTTCAATGCCCCAGGATGCAAAAACCATCACCACGACAATTTGTGTGATGACGAGTGCTATCGTACACCACATGTATGTGTCTGACTTTCCATGACTGATAAACAGGTTTTGATATAAGGTGTGAATGGGCAGGAAAGCACCGCTGATGCACAGTAGTCGCAGTAGTGTCACGCTGTCAGTCCATTGTTCTCCTAACAATACCACAATGAAATCAGCTATGAAAGCCAGTCCCAGCATGGCAGGCATAGAGAGTAACGCCGTAAACCGTAGCATCTTACGGAATACGTTCAGCTGTCTGTTCTCCTCCTCGTTGATAGATGCCAGCACAGGTTGCGCTACCTGTTGCATGGTTCCTGAAATCAGCGAGTGCCCCATGGTGTTCCATTTGGCAGCTTGTGTGTAGTTTCCTACGGCACCGGCAGTAAACAGTCGTCCGAAGATAAACGACAGGATATTGTTGTTTACCTGATTAATGATGTTGGTAATCAATATCTTGCTGCTGAAACCAATCATCTCGCGGATAGGGGTAAAGTCAATGTGAAGGGAAGGCAGCCATCTTACAAAGTAAAGTCGCCCGATATTGATGATACAAATATATGCAAACTGTTGCCAGGCTAGACTCCAGTACGAATATCCGTTGAGTGCCAGCGTGATGCCCACTATACCACTGCCCACCAAAGCGAAGAACCCTGTAATGGCTTTCTCGCGGTTCATCATGTTTCTGAACATATAAGCAGCATGGGCCACACCTATACCCGCTAACAGCAACGAGGCAAACACCAGTCTTGATAGACTGATCAACTCGGGTTGATGGAAGAAGCCGGCAATAAGGGGTGCGGAGAAATAGAGCACCGGATAAAGGAGAAAGGAAATGGCCGTGCTGGCCCAGAATACTGCGTTATATTCCTTATGCGTAGCCTCTTTCAGGTTGGTCAAGGCAGCTGTAAACCCGCTCTCTTGCAGCGACCCCGCTATAGCCGAGAAGATAGCCAGCATTCCTACCATACCATAGTCGGCAGGAGTAAGAAGTCGTCCCAGGATAATACCTATCAATGCCATCAACAGTTGAGAAGTCAGATTGTTGATGGCACCCCACAGGAGTCCTTTGGCTGTTCGCTGTTTGAGTCCTTCGCTCATTTTAGGTAACAAGGAAAGGTTATACAATGGTATTTCGCTGCATATCGTTTTGTCAGCGTCTCGAAATCAGCCATGTCCTTATACGCCAATTTGACTTGTCGCCAAGGCTGTTTATGCTTCCTGCTGACAAAATGACCGTATAGCTCAAACTCGGAGAACCCGGATGTTTCCGTACGGTCATAGGAGGCAACGATGGCTTCCTTCCATTCGCACCCGTCATTGGCTTGTTCTATCTTCTGGCGGAGTGCTGCCAGCTCTTTCTTGGAGAATAGCATCTTGTGGTCAACAAAACTGAGCAGAGAGAAATAAGGTTCTCCCGTCAGTCTGCGGATGTTCTTGTAATAGGCGGTATGACATTCGTCGCTCATATAAAAGACGGGTATCTCGTCTTTGTCCAGGAAGACGTGAGGACGTATCAGGATATGGTCTGCGTCAATGCAAAGGAAATAGTCGCAGGTGCCTACCTTTCCTGACAATTTGACAAACTGCTGGAACAGCCATCCGCTTCTGTTGACAGTTTGACCGTTAGGACTGGTAATCATCAGGTTCAACTCACGTGGCGAGAAATTGAAAATAGTGCTCTCCTCGACGAAGACAAGATGCTCCTTTTCACAGAAAGCCGTGATGGCAGGATCGTTAGGAGCCACGATATAAATGTCCTTGACAGGGTGGCTGACGTTCTTCCTGATGCCTTGCAAGCAAAGTGGCAGAATGTCTAAATCTTTTCCGATGATGGGAATGACAATGTCAATAGGAACTTGTGATGGTGCCATGGGCTTTGATGGCATCATTTCCCATACCCGACTAATGGTTTGTCGCAACCATTGAATACCAGCATCTATCTTTTTCATTCTATTTTTGTGCAAAAATACGGATAAATATTTGAAGTTCAAAATAAAAAGATGTAATTTTGCAGAGGAAATAAGATATTTATGGAAACAGCAGTTCAACAGAGTGTACAAAAGAAGCCTCGTCTGGAGTGGCTTGATGCCCTTCGTGGGTTTACCATGATATTGGTAGTAGCGAACCATGTGTTAGGTCTTGGCTTGGGTATGTCTCCGAAGGTTTCATCATCCATGCAGTTTTTGGTCATGTTCCGTATGCCCTTGTTCTTCTTTGTCAGTGGTTTCCTTGCCTATAAGGCCGGCCTTCTGTGGAATGGCAAGACTTTAGGAACCCTTTTGCTGAAGAAGATACGTGTGCAGACAATTCCTACTGTGGTGTTCTTCCTCTTCGGAGCAGTTATCTTGGGCGATATGGCTTTTGGTGATCAGGTGCTCGAATGGTTATCCCGGCCCTTGAAGGGAGGCTATTGGTTTACCATCGTACTGCTTTACATGTTTATTATCTATTACATCTTCTGCTATTTTGAGAGCAAGTTAAAGGTGAAGTCATGGATTCCCATTACCATATTGTTCATCATCTCCCTGTGCTTTTACGAGACCTGCTATCAGCCAAAGTATTTCTCATGGGCTTTTGGATGGCGAGGCACTCCCAATGAGTTTATGAACACTTCCAGCATTAACCAGCTGTTCATGTATTTCCCCTTCTTCCTTTACGGCAATATGGTGCGCCGTTATTGGGATGGGGCACAGCGTATCATGGACAGCCGTTGGTTCTATCCCATTATCATCGTAATGGTTATCTTTGCGGCCTTGGATGCCTTGCAATGGCATACCCTTCGTATGACATGGGCCATCATTCCTCTGACCTTGGCTCGCTTCATCCTGTTGACTATAGTATTCATGTATTTCCGCCATTATCATCAGTATTTCACACAGCGTACCGTGGTAGGTCGTAGCTTTCAGTATATCGGACGCCGTACCTTGGATATTTATTTGATTCATTATCTGTTCATGCCCAATCTGCCGACGTTAGGCTCGTTCTTCAGCCAGTATCGTCATAACTTCATACTGGATACTACGGTGTCCGTATTCTTAGCTTTATTGGTCATTGGTTTTAGTGTCATCACATCGAACATCCTTCGCGTCAGTCCGTTCCTGAAGAAGTGGTTGTTCGGTAGGTCAAAATAAGAAAGGCTGCAAAAAATCTTGCAGCCTTTTCATGTTAATCATGAGCTTTATCCTACTTGGCTTCCTGGCTTCACGTCTTTCGTCGTGGTTACCACGCTGAGGCTCTCGTCGGCATCAACGGCAGAGAGGATCATACCCTGGCTCTCGATGCCCATCATGGTACGAGGCGCGAAGTTCGCTACGAAGAGGATGCGCTTGCCTACGAGAACGGAAGGGTCTTCGTAGAAAGCGGCAATACCACTGAGGATGGTACGATCGGTTCCTGAGCCGTCGTCAATGGTGAATTGCAGGAGCTTCTTCGATTTCTTTACTTTCTCGCAAGCCTTGATAAGTCCTACGCGGATGTCCAGTTTCTCGAAGTCCTCGAAAGAGCAAGTGTCCTTGATAGGAGCGGCCTTATAAGCGGCGGCTTCGTTGGCCTTTTTGGTAGCCTCCAATTTGTCGAGCTGTTTTTGGATGACATCGTCTTCAATCTTCTCAAACAGCAGGGCTGGCTCGCCTAACTGATGGCCAGCTTTCAAGAGGTCTGTGCTTCCCAGCTCGTTCCAATCGAACGATTCCAAGTTCAACATCTCACGCAATTTCTTTGATGAGAAAGGCAGGAAGGGCTCGAAGGCGATGGCGAGGTTGGCTGTGAGTTGTAAGCAGATGTTCAAAATGGTCTCGCAACGCTTGGGATCGGTCTTCCATACCTTCCAAGGCTCGCACTCGGTGATATATCGATTGCCGATACGAGCGAGGTTCATGGCCTCGAATTGGGCATCGCGGAACTTGAACTGGTCGAGCAGTGCTTCCACCTTCTGCTTCACGTCCTTAAACTCCGCGAGGGCTGCCTTGTCCACGTCCTGCAGTTCGCCGCAGGCCGGCACAATGCCGTTCCAATACTTCTTGGTCAATTGTAGGGCACGGTTTACGAAGTTGCCGTAAACAGCCACCAACTCATTGTTGTTGCGGTCCTGAAAATCCTTCCAAGTGAAGTTATTGTCCTTGGTCTCAGGGGCATTAGCTGTCAGAACATAGCGCAACACATCCTGCTTGCCAGGCATGTCTACCAAGTATTCGTGCAACCAGACTGCCCAGTTGCGTGATGTTGAAATTTTGTCGTTCTCCAGATTCAGGAACTCGTTGGCAGGCACGTTGTCAGGCATGATATACTTGCCGTGAGCCTTCATCATCACAGGGAAGATGATGCAGTGGAACACGATGTTGTCCTTGCCGATGAAGTGTACCAGACGGGTGTCCTCGTCCTGCCACCACTGCTCCCAGTTGCCCCATTTCTCGGGCTCGCGGTCGCACAGTTCCTTCGTGTTGCTGACGTAGCCGATGGGGGCATCGAACCATACATACAGCACCTTGCCTTCAGCGCCCTCAACAGGTACGGGAATACCCCAGTCCAAGTCACGAGTCATAGCGCGGGGTTGCAGGTCCATATCAAGCCAGCTTTTGCATTGTCCGTAGACATTGGGGCGCCACTCCTTGTGGTCTTCCAGAATCCATTTTTTCAGCCACTCCTGATACTCGTTTAAGGGAAGGTACCAGTTCTTGGTCTCCTTCATCACAGGTGTAGAACCGCTGATGGTTGACTTCGGATTAATCAGCTCTGTAGGACTCAGGTCGCGTCCACACTTCTCACACTGGTCGCCATAAGCTCCCTCGTTGTGGCAATGAGGACATTCGCCCACCACGTAGCGATCAGCCAAGAACTGCTTGGCCTCCTCGTCGTATAGTTGGGCAGTGGTCTTCTCCACCAACTTTCCTTCGTCATACAGTTTGCGGAACCACTCTGCTGCGAACTTATGATGCGTCTCCGAGGTGGTTCGGCTGTATATGTCGAATGAGATGCCGAACTCCTGGAACGAGTCCTTAATCATCTTATGATAGCGGTCTACCACGTCCTGCGGGGTGATGCCCTCCTTGCGGGCACGAACCGTGATGGGCACACCATGTTCATCACTACCACCAATAAACAATACATCCTCCTTCTTCAATCTCAGGTAACGCACGTAAATGTCGGCTGGAACATAGACTCCAGCCAGATGACCAATGTGTACGCCGCCATTGGCATAGGGCAGTGCCGACGTAACGGTTGTTCGTTTGAATTTCTTTTCTGCCATTATATTTTCTTTTAAATTTGCTGCAAAGGTACGAATAAGCGAGCGAAATGCCAAATTTATTTGCAATTTTCCGAACGTGAGTACACACTCCTTCACGGTCTCATCACCGGACGCGGTGCGGATGCCGGAGGACTCATGGGGCGAGCCTGGAAGTTCATCGGATTGTCTCGGTCGCCCCAGACAAGCGTTTTCAGAATGCCACCAAGAGGCAGCTCTATCTTCGACCGTTTTCCCAACTTGATGTATGGATTGACAATCGGCTCTGTCGTCCATTTTCCGCTCATCGGGTTGATGTAGCGTCGCACGCCAAGGTTGGCTCCGAAGGTGTCGCTGAAACGCACGTCGGCATAGCCACCATAGGTTGTGTTGTTGATGTACGGACTCATGGCAGGCCCTACTTGCATTTGGTTGGCATAGTAGTAACCGAAGGCGTGGATCGTCACAGACTCGCTGAGGTCATAGCCGATGGTGCCGCCAAATCCGTACTGCGTGGCAATCCGATACTGCCAGGGCATCCAGTATTTATTGGCAATGCCCATTGCCGAGAAATGCCAGCGTCCCAGGTCCTGATGCAGTGCCAATGAACCCGTCTCCATCGTCATCATGCCGGGCATGTGGCTCGTCGTGCCATATGCTCCGAGTGAGGCACCTCGCCAGAGCCGTAGTCCAGTGCCGCCGGCCTTTGTCAGTTGTGTATAACTTTGCAGGGTAGGCTCTTTGGGCATTGTCCGCTCAGGACTCATCCATTCACGACGGAGCAGCAGGGTGTCAGCCTGTAATGGGCTGTCGGGTGCCGTAGGCTGTAGTGTAGTACTGCCCGATAACCCATTCCCGTTCACCTCAGTCTGTGCCATTGTGGTGAGATGGCAAGTCAGTAAGAGGCAGATAAGGGCGATTTGTCGTTTCATATGCTGTTTTTTGCTGTTTCGCTTGCAAAGATAGGGAAAATATCTGAAAAAGTAGGGAAAAACCTATATGAATGTCGTAATTATTTTGTACCTTTGCAGCGTTAAACATTCAAAAACTGATGCGTATGAAAGAAAAGAGCATTATTGGAGCAGCCCTAATTGCATTGGGCTTGGTTTGTCTGGGCTGGTTTATCAAGGCCGGCATCGACAATTTTTCAGAGAAAGACCGCAAGGTGAACGTGAAAGGCCTGGCCGAACAGGAAGTGGAAGCCGACAAGGTGACTTGGCCTATCGTATCGAAAGAGGTGGGCAACGACCTGCCGGGCTTGTATGACAAGATAGGAACGACCCAGAAGAAAATCAAGGCATTCTTGCTGCGCAGTGGTATCAAGGAATCGGAACTGACGGAGAATGCTCCGCAGGTCATCGACTTACAGGCCCGTGAGTACAGCGACAACAACAAGCCTTATCGCTATATCGTCACATCAGTCATCACGGTAACTTCGAAGCATGTTAAACAGGTGCGCCAGATTATCGCCCGTCAGGGAGACCTCTTGAAAGAAGGCGTCGCCATTGTTGACGGAGGCTATGAGAATCCCGTGAAGTATGAGTTCGTATCGTTCAAGGAGATGAAACCGAAGATGATGCAGGAGGCTATTGAGAATGCGGAGAAGACGGCGCAGCAGTTTGCCGAGAACTCACACTCGAAACTGAACAAGATAGTCAGTGCCGACCAGGGGCAGTTCTCTATTGACAACCGCGACGACAATACCCCCTATATTAAAAAGGTGCGTGTGGTGACAACGGTCACCTACTCGCTGAAAGACTGAAACAGGTTGCCCCAGGGGTAACTGCCAGGTTTGAGCGTCACCAGTGTTCCATTGGTGGCGCTCATTTGTACTACGCCGGGAGCTATCTGAGAGACAATTCGGAAATCGGTCCATCCCAAAGCTTGTAACGTAGCCCATGCGGTGGCTCCTCCTTCGATGATAAGGTGGTCGGGACGGTGCTTGCTCACCAAGCGTTGTGCCATCTCAGCCATGACGGTTCGCAGATGGACGGCAACCTCTTTTCCTGTGCGGTGAGTGTGCGGAATGGTGAGGATTAAAGAGGTGGCAGGTGTGATGAGAGACTGGAACCAATAGTCGGCACCTTGTTCTCCGTCGTAGACTTCACGCGGCATCGGGGCGATGGGGATGCCGAGGTTTAGCGGTTTGCTTTGGGTGCTGCCACAGAGGATGAGGGTGGTGATGGGGCTAATGGGGCTGATGGGACTAATGGGACTAATGGGACTAATGGGGCTAATGGGGCTGATGGGGGGGATGAGGGTAAACAAGTCGGCGGCTCCGGCAAAGATGGTTTTGCCGTCGTCGTATTGCCGGATGATACGGCGGATGTCGTCTTCACTCTCGGCATCGGGTATGATGATGCCTTTGGCTTCAGCATCCGGGAAGCGTTCCCTAAGTGACGACGTGCGGGCAGGGAACTCCGGGTCGTAGTTGAAGGCCGTCTGGTGGATGGGAATCTCGTTGATATAATAGATGCCCTTGCGGATGATGCGCCCTTTCGAGGGGTTGGCGGGCAGATAGACCGCTCGCTGATAGCCCGTGACATCCATCAGTGCTGTGAGTTCCGCGACGACGTGGCCTCGAAGGGCGGAGTCGGTCTTCTTGAAGATGGGTGATGTATGATGGCTGATGGCTGAGGCGATGCGGCGGGTTTCGGCGGCTGCTTCGGGTTCGGACATGGAGCGGGTGTCGGTGGCAATGACGGTGGTGACTGCGACCGAGTCGCAGTATACGGGGGAGACGGCGGGACGCGAGGTGGTGGGCGAGGCGCAGACAAGGTGCGCCTGCTGACCATGTGAATGAGCTATTCCGGCAATCTCGGCAGCCCCTGTGATATCATCAGCAATGACTATCATGCGTGCTGTCGGCGATAGATGGCCATGCGGGTGGCATAGTCGATGGATAGTGTCATCGCAGAGTCGTTGGCAATACCCTTGCCTGCGACGTCGAAGGCGGTGCCGTGGTCAACGCTGACGCGGATGATGGGCAGACCGAGCGTGATGTTCACACCACTGGCCGACTCCATCTTGCCCGTTTCCTTATTCCAGTTGAAGGCGCATACCTTGAGGGGAATGTGTCCCTGGTCGTGATACATGGCGACACATCCGTCGAACTTGCCACATTTAGCCTTGGCGAAGATGCTGTCGGGCGGTACGGGACCCTCGACGTCGAAGCCGCGCGCCTGGAGTTCCTCGATGGCAGGAATAATCTCCTGAGCCTCCTCATAGCCGAACATGCCGTTCTCGCTGGAGTGGGGGTTGAGGCCTGCCACACCGATGTGCGGTTTCTCGATGCCAAACTGGCGACAGGCATCGTCGATGAGTTCTACGCACTCGATGACGCGGGCCTTCTTTACCAAGTCGCAGGCCTTGCGCAGGGGAACATGCGTCGAAACATGGATGACGCGGATGTTCTCGTCAGCCAGCATCATGGCGTACTTCTTGGTGTTGGTGAAGGTGGCGTAAATCTCCGTATGTCCGTCGTAGTGGTGACCCGCCAGGTTCAGCGCCTCCTTGTTCAGCGGAGCCGTCACGGTGCCGTCCACCTCGTCGGCCATGGCCAGTTCGATGGCTTTCTTGATATACTGGAATGCAGCATTGCCACACTGTGGCTGTACCTTGCCGAACTCGAAGGTGGCGAGGTCAACACACTGCAGGTCGATGACGTCGATGATGCCATATTCGAACTTGGCATCCTTGACGTTTTGGATGGCATTGACCTGCAGGTTGAAGCCCAACAATTTGACGGCTTGGCGCATGATGGCAGCGTCGCCGGTGACGACGGGGCGGCACTTCTCGTAGGTTTCTTTTCTGTTCAGGGCGCGCACGGTGATTTCAGGTCCGATGCCTGCGGGGTCGCCCATGGTGATGGCTAATATAGGGGTCATACTTTTTCTTTAATAAAGGGAGTTGTAGATATTGCGGGCATCCTGTTCGGTGACTTCGCGGGGATTGTTCTTCAGCAGGCGCTGCACCTGCATGGCGGCTTTTGCCATGCCGTCGACGGCGGTCTGGGGGATGCCGAGAGCCGTCAGTTTGTCGGGAATGCCGACGGCAGCAGCCAGGCGATAGATGAAGTCGACACCGCGTTGAGCCGTCTCCTCGTCGTTCTTGCCAGGCTCACAGCCTAAGGCAATGGCCACTTCGGCGTGGCGCTTGATGTTGGCAGGCATGTTGAACTTCATGACGCTGGGCAGCAGGATGGCATTGCTGAGTCCGTGGGGGATGTGGAACTCGCCGCCGAGCGGATAGCTCAGGGCGTGGACGGCGGCGGTGTTGACGGGACCGAGGCAGAGTCCGCCATAGAGCGAACCGAAAGCCAAGGCCTCGCGCGCCTCGACGTAGGCGGGGTTGTCGCTGAGGTCGGCGGGTTTGTTGTCGCGAGCCAGTGTGACGGCCCGCTCCAGGTTGGCTGCGATGAGTCGGATGCCCTGCAGGGCGTAGATGTCGACCGACGGATGCGCGAACTTGTTGGTATATGCCTCTATACAGTGGGTGAGGGCATCCATACCCGTGTCAGCCGTCACCTTGGCGGGTACGGTCCACGTCAGCTTGGGGTCAACGTATGCCACGTCGGCGATGAGGAAAGGCGAGACGATGCCCTTCTTCAGATGGTCGCGCTCGTCCAGCAGGATGGCGTTGGGCGACACCTCGCTGCCCGTGCCTGCTGTGGTGGGCAGACAGGCGAACCACAGGCCCTTCCGACGGATGAAGCCCGTGCCGAAGCAGTCTTCCACCTGTTGGTCGCTGTTGATGAAAGCAGCCACGAGTTTCGTCACGTCGAGCACGCTTCCGCCCCCGATGCCTACCACGCTGTCGGCGCGGAACTGTCGGGCCACCTCGAGAATCCGCTTGAAGTCGTTGACGGTGGGCTCCGCCACGATATCCTGGAAAACCTCAACGGCGATGCCGGCGGCCTTCAACTCGTCCAGCGTGCCTTCGATGAGCGGGCGGATGGGCGGTGCCGTGAGCACGAAGAGGCGCTGCAGGCCCATTTGCTTGTAATCGTCTGTGAATGTCTCGATGCAGCCCGTGCCGAACACGATTTTCTGTGGCTGCAGTAGTGTGATTGCTTTCATATTTCGTTTCTTTTGTTTGTTTTATATTTCAGACGTTCGACGCCGTGATTTGTCACTACATGCGATACCGTCCGGCGTCGCGCGGCTGTTGCAGTGCGATGCGCCGCTGCCTGGGCGTGAAGTGGCGGTATTCTATGAACTGCTGGCAGAGGCTGGATGCCGAGTAGGCACCGATGCGGCGGGCTATCTTGTCGACGGACAGGTCGGTGTATCGCAGCAGGTCGTCGGCAAAGCGGAAGATGTACTGGCGGCGGAAGTCGACGAACGACATGCCGGTTATCACGCGTATGAATCCGCTGAGCTCCTCGCGGGTGCAGCCCATGATGTGAGCCAGCCGCTTGTTGTCGGTGTTGCCGGCAGCCATTTCCTGCGCCAGCCGGTCGATGATGCCCTGTCCGGTGGGCTTCGTGTTGCGCTCGATGGGCACGTAGCTCATCACGCCGTCTTCGTTGTATACGCGGCGGGCGGTGAACGGCGAGATGTAGAGGTCGTTGACGGTCAGTTTCTTGATTGCTTCCATTGGTGTCATGTCTTGATTTGTTCGTGTGCAAAGTTACATATTATTTTTATTTTAGCAAACAAATGAATTAATAAAATCTAATTTTCACAATTTTATCGCCCTCGTAAAGGATTAAAATCTAATTTTCACAATTTTATTGTCCTCGTGAATGATAAAATTTATTTTTTACAACTTTATCGTCATCGTTAAGAATTAAACGCTATTTCCTTACAATTTTATGCTTTCATAAAATGCTAAAATTGTATAAAAGAAATTTTACCGTCAAACGTTGACGGTAAAATTTCAAGCGGTATGATGACAAAAATCTACTTTTTCCGCCCCTCCAGATAGCCCCAGATGGTCAGTTCCTTGTCGGCTGGCGGCGTCTTGAAGAAGAAACTGGCCACATAGCCCACGACGAGGACGATGAGGTGGCTGTAAACGCCCAGCATGTACTTATGGTGTGCGAAGTTCCAGTTGCCCAGGTCTATCAGCGTCTGCTTCACACCGTCGCCGTCGATATCCACCTTCGTCGAGGTCAGCACGGCGTAGGCGGTATAGAGCACGGCGGCTGCGATGCCGATGTAGAGGCCCTGCTTGTTGGCACGCCGCGAGAACAGTCCGAGGATGAAGATGCCGACGATGCCAGCCGAGAAGATGGCGTAGAGCGAGAACAGCGCACCCAGCACACCCTCGCCGCCCCACGTGATGTAGAGGCACGCTACGCCGATGGCTCCCACGCCGGCAGCCACCACCATCCAACGGCCGAAGCGCAGTTGCTGACGGTCGGTGGCGTCCTTGCGGAAGCGCTTGTAGTAGTCCTGCACGGCAATGGCCGACAGGCAGTTCAGGTCTGAGTCCAGCGACGAGATGGCTGCTGCCGCCAGGGCCGCGATGATGAGTCCGCGGATGCCCACCGGCAGCTCGTGGGCGATGAAGTAGGGGAACACCTCGTCGGCCTTGATGCCCTCAGGCAAGAGGGGCGCGCCCTGGGCATGGTAGTAGGCAAACAGCGCCGTGCCGATGAACATGAACAGCGCCCAGATGGGTACCGACATCAGCACGCCGATGTACGCCGCCTTCTTCGCCTCGTGGTCGTTCTTGGCAGCCAGATAGCGCTGCACGATGGTCTGGTCGGTGCCATATTTCTGCAAGGCGTAGAAGATGCCGTTGAGCACCATCACGATGAACGTCAGCTGCGTCAGGTCCCAGTCGTAGGGACCGAACGAAATCTTGTCGTACTCCGAGGCAATGCGGAACGTCTCCGCCGGACCGCCCTCGATGCCGAACAGCAGGATGCCGATGCAGATAATGCCTCCACCGATGAGCAGGAACCCCTGCGCCACGTCCATCCAAACAATAGCCTCCATGCCGCCAAACAGCGTCAGCACGATAATCGTCACGCCCAGGATGAGCACAATCGAGTAGATGTTGATGTCAAGGAATGTCGCCAGTGCCATCGACACCAGGAAGAACACCGTGCCGGCCTTCGAGAAATGTCCCAGCGTGAAGGCGAACGACGAGTAAAGACGGGCAAAGAGTCCGAATCGGCGCTCGAAATACTCGTAGGTCGACAGGCGGATGACCCTGCGGAACAATGGCACGATGATGCCGACGAGTGCCACCAGCACGATGGGCACCATCAGTCCCTGCACCAGCAGTATCCAGTTGTCGGCATACGCGGCGCCCGGATAGGCGAGGAACGTCACACTCGATATCAGCGTGGCGAAGATGCTGATGCCCACCGCCCAGGCGGGAATCTTGCCACCTCCGGCAAAATACTGCGACGTGTCTTTCTGCTTGTGGGCGAAGTACATGCCCACGACGATGGCAGCGGCTATCGACAAAATGACGATGATGTAGTCAATCCAGTGCATCTCTTATCGCTTTTTCTTCTTCGGCAGAAAGACGGGTCAGTGGCATCAACATCCACGGCTCACAGAGTCCTTTGGTCTGCATCATCACCTTCAAGGCGGTGAGACTTTGTCCGAGCGTGCGGTCCTTCTGGTAAATCTTGGCTATCTCGTTGGTCTCGTCCTGCAAGCGGTTGGCTGTTGCCCAGTCGCCCGCCACAGCGGCATCGAAGAGCTGGCGGAACATCTCAGGCACATAGTTGCCCGTAGAGGGCACGATGCCGTTGCCGCCCAGCTCCAGCGAATGGGCACTCTGTGCTGCCCATCCGCAGAAATAAGCGAAATCGTCGCGACCCTTGGCAATGTCGATACACTGGGCCATGCGCTCAAGGTCGCGCTCAGAGTCTTTCAGACCTACAATGTTCGGATGGTCGGCCAGCCGCTTGATCACGTCGACGGGAATAGACATGTGGGTGGTGGCCAGGATGTTGTAAAGCATCAGCGGACCCGTGATGCAGTCGGCCAGCGTCTTGTAGTATTCGTACATCTGGTCGGCAGTCAGCGCATAATACGTGGGCAGTGTAGCCACGATGACGTCGGCACCCAACGCGGTGTAGACCTCAGCCTGGCGCACCTGCTCGGCAAAGCAGTTGCCCGTCAGTCCGGCATAAATCAGAATACGGCCGTCGGCAGCCTTGACGGCTGTCTCAACGAACAACTGACCGTCGGCCTGGCTTACGCTGTTGCCCTCGCCGGTGGTTCCCATCAGAAGCGGGGAAACCTGATTGTCAGCAAAGAAATGGATAATACGTTTGACGGCTGCAACGTCGAGCCGTCCGTCCTGGGTGACGGGGGTTACCATAGGCACCACCACGCCGCAATACTTAGAATTGTTCATACGTCCTGAAATAGTTTGTTGTTTATTTCAAAGACGTATGAACAGTGGAAAAGTCATCAATCAGAGGGGATACTCCTCAAAGGCATAGAGCACCGTGCTCAGATAGCGCTCGCCGGTATCGGGCAGCAGCACCACAATCTTCTTGCCTTTGTTCTCAGGGCGCTTGGCAACCTGGATGGCGGCATAGAGGGCAGCTCCGGCAGAGATGCCTACCAGCAAACCTTCCTGCTGTGCTACCTCGCGACCGGTGCGGATGGCGTCGTCGTTCTCCACGTCGAACACTTCGTCGATGACGTTGGCGTCGTAGGTCTTGGGAATGAAGCCGGCACCGATTCCCTGAATCTTGTGTGGACCGCTGGGCTGTCCGTTCAGTACGGCACTCGACTTGGGCTCAACGGCTATCACCTTCACGTTGGGGTTCTGCTCCTTCAGATACTTGCCCGTGCCGCTGATGGTACCGCCTGTACCCACGCCGCCGATGAAGATGTCCACCTGACCGTCGGTGTCGCGCCAGATCTCAGGACCGGTGGTGGCATAGTGCTTGGCGGGGTTGGCAGCATTCTCGAACTGTTGCAGGATGACACTGCCGGGAATGGCGTCGCGCAACTCCTCGGCGGCGCGGATGGCACCTGGCATACCGTCTTTCCCTGAGGTGAGACGCACCTCTGCACCATACGCCTTCACAAGGTTCCTGCGCTCCACGCTCATGGTCTCAGGCATGGTAAGGATAAGATGATAGCCCTTGACGGCAGATACCAGTGCCAGTCCTACGCCTGTATTGCCGCTGGTGGGTTCGATGATGGTGGCGCCAGGCTTCAGGATGCCCTTCTGCTCGGCGTCTTCAATCATCGCCAGGGCGATACGGTCTTTTACGCTACCGCCAGGATTGAAATACTCTACTTTGGCAATCACGGGTGTCTCCAGTCCCTTTGCCTTTGAATACTTGTTGAGCTCAAGAAGTGGGGTGTTGCCGACGAGCTCGGTCAGCTGTTTTGCAATCTTTGTCATATCCTTACCGTTTTAAATTAAATAACTATTTCTGAGTGCAAAGGTACGGTGTTTTTCTCATTCCCGCAATACCTTTTGCAGGTTATTCGCATACCACATACATGGTATTTGACGATTTTCTTTGGCTTTTTACGCACTAATTTGTACCTTTGCAGCCAAAATTTTCAGAGCGATGGCAATAGACAGTGCAATATTCCGTAGGAGTGAGTTGTTGTTGGGAGACGAGGCGATGAAGCACATCGCCCAGAAACGCGTCATCATCTTTGGGGTAGGCGGCGTGGGCTCATGGTGTGCCGAGAGTCTGGTGCGCTCAGGCATCCGACAGCTGACTATCGTCGACTCCGACCGCGTGTGTATCACCAATATTAACCGCCAGCTGATGGCGACGACGAAGACTGTGGGGCAGGTAAAGGTGGAAGCCCTGAAGGAGCGTCTGCTCACCATCAATCCCAAGGCTGAGATTACGGCGCTGCAGCAAATATTCTCTGCGGAGACGGCAGACAGTTTCCAGTTGGAAACCTATGATTATATTATCGATGCCATCGACTCGTTGAAAGACAAGACGACGCTCATTCTCCTGGCATGCCAGACGAAAGCCAAGCTGTTCTCGTCGATGGGTGCGGCACTCAAGCTGGATCCGACGCGCATCAAGGTGACAGAGTTCTGGAAGGTGAAGGGCGACCCGTTGGCTCGTGCGTTGAGGAATAAGTTCAAGAAAGACAAGGTGTTTCCCAAGCGCAAGTTCCTGTGTGTCTACAGCGACGAACTGCTGAAGAATCTTGGCCAGAATTCTACCTGCGGCACCGAACAGTGTATGTGTCCGAAAGCAAAAAGTGGTCCCGGAGACCAGCGTCTCCTGAACCACGAATGGTGCTCGTCGAAAGCCCAGATTAACGGCACGCTGGCGCATATCACCGCTATCTTTGGCTTTATGCTGGCAGGCTTGGTCATTCAGGATGCGACCAAACTATAAGTGAACCTCTTTTTCTACCACCTGCCCATTCAGAATCTTGAAGGAGTTCAGATGGACGCCTTCGTGCAGTGACAGGATGGCGTAGCGGATGGTGGGGTCGTTAGCCAGCCGCAGGTCCTCCTGTGAGGGCCGTGAGGGCGAGGCCGGATGACTGTGCCAGTTGGCGAGAATCTTCAGACTTTTGCTTCGTGCATGTTTCAGTGCGGCGAACTGGTCTTTCGGTGCGAACGAGAAATGCTCCGGCGAGTGGTCGATGTTCTCCATCCAGTAGTTTTCCGTGACGATGTCGCCGTCGGGGGTGGTTATGCCCAGCAGGTAGCCGCACGTTTCGTTGGGGGCTTCCTGCTGGGCTTGGTTGATTAATTCGTTGATGATATTTTCGGGGATGATCATGTGACTAATGGGGCTAATGGGACTAATGAAGATAACGGGGCTAATGGGATTTCAGGTCGCACGCCGCCTGTTCGTAGTCTATCAGGTGGTCGATGGTGGGGTGCTCGCCGCAGATGGCGCAGGTTGGTCGCTGCTTGACTTTGATGGTGCGGAACTGCATGGTCTTGGCGTCGAAAGACAGCAGGCGGTTGATGAGCAGTTCGCCGATGCCGGTAAAGTATTTCAGCGTCTCGGCAGCCTGAATGGTGCCCAGCATGCCAGCAATGGCGCCCAGTACGCCGGCTTGCGAACACGTGGGTACGGCGCCGGCGGGAGGCGGTTCCTTAAAGAAGCAGCGATAGCATGCCGTGCCCGGCAGATGGGTGAACGTCTGTCCGTTGAATCGCAGGATGCCGCCGTGCGAGAAAGGCTTGCCGGCCATCACGCAGGCATCGTTGATGAGGAATTTCACGGGGAAGTTGTCGGTGCCGTCAACGATGAAGTCGTACTGTTTGATGATGTCCAGTGCATTCGATGAGTCGAGGAATTCGTAGTAGGTGTCCACCTTTACGTCCGGGTTGATGGCCTTGATTTTCTCCTCGGCGCTTTTCACCTTCGGCACGCCCACGTCCTTCGTGAAGTGGATAACCTGGCGCTGCAGGTTGGAGAGGTCCACCACGTCAGCGTCGACGATGCCGATTGTTCCGACGCCGGCTGCGGCGAGGTATAGGGACACGGGCGCACCCAGTCCGCCAGCGCCCACCACGAGCACGCGCGCATTCATTATCTTCTCTTGTCCCTCGACGCCGACGTCCTTCAGTAGGATGTGGCGCGAGTATCGCTGTATCTGTTCTTCCGTAAAATCAATCATAGCGGTAGCCAATTTTTCACTGTTCACTTTTTCTTTTTACCTTAAGCATCCTCCACCCATGAAATACAGGAAGTCAACCTGGTCGCCTTCCTTGAGTTGAATACCCTCCCAGTCGTTGGGGTCGGCAAACTCCTCGTTCACCTGCACGCTGACCATTTCAGGCTGCAGCACGTTGTTCTGCTTAATCAGTTCGCTCACGTTGAGGGGCAGGCTTACTTCCTGCGCGTCTCCATTTACATAAATTTTTGCCATGGTTGTTTGAGTTTGAAATCACAGTGCAAAGGTACGGCGGAATTTTGGTTGCTACAATCCCGCAGGAATGGTAAATGGCATACCATATCAAGGGTATGTGAAATGCCATGAATGAGCGATTGTGGGGGTGTGGATTTCGCCGTATCTTTGCACTCGAACTCAAACGCAAAATTATGGCAGAACAAAAGAAACTAAGCATCATCGCCTTCAGTGGCGATTTCGACAAGCTGACGGCCGTGTTTACATTAGGTACGGGCGCGGCTGCAGTAGGTTACGACGTGAACATCTTCTTCACGTTCTGGGGCCTCGACGCTATCAAGCAGAAGCAGGGTCGCTCGCTGACGGGCGGCAATTGGCTGACGAAGATTTTCGGTTTTATGATGGGCGGACTCCGTGTGGCGCCCACCAGTCGTTTCAATTTCCTGGGGGCGGGACCTAAGATTTTCCGCTACCTGATGCGCAAGAACAATGTTGCAACGCTCGAGGAACTCGTCGACGCCGCCAAGGCGCTGGGCGTCAATCTGTATGCTTGCGAGATGGCCATGCACGTGCTGGGACTGAAAAAGGAGGATTTCATCCCCGAGGTGAAGGATGTGCTCGGCGTGGCATCGTTTCTGCAGCTGAGTGAAGGCGGACAGACACTGTTTATTTAGGATTGAAGAATTGAAGGATATGGCAACAAAAGTATTAGACATCACGAAGGAGCATTGCCCGATGACTTTCGTCAAGACCAAAATCGAACTATCGAAACTGCAGCCGGGCGACACGCTGGAGGTTCTGCTGACGGAGGGCGAGCCGCTCGACAACGTGCCGCGCAATGCCAAGGAACAGGGCTACAACGTGCTCGCCGTTGAGCACGTAAATGGTCCGATTTACAAAGTTTCGCTGGCGGTCGAGGCTAAATAGGTTCGATTTGTTAACACCGATTAACAAGTGACGCTAAATCACCGCGATTTGAGCTCGGCGGTTGGAAAATGAGATTAAATCGTAAACATTATACATTCATCTAATTAAAACAGTATCAAATTATGGCAGACTCTAATTTACAGCGCAGTGTGACCACTGCTACCGCCAGAAGACTGGCGACGACCACAAAGACCGCCCCTCAGATGGGCTCCATCACCCCCCGTTTGCTCCTGAAGCTATTGCCCTGGGTGCAGGTGTCCGGAGGCACTTTCCGCGTGAACCGCACAAAGGTGGAACTTCGTAAGAACGACCGACTGCCCATTCAATACGTCAACGGCGTTCCGTCGTTTACGGCCAAGAACCTGAAGGCCATACCCCTGTTCTCCGAGTTCGACGACGAGATACTCCACCGCCTGGTGAGCTCGTTCGAGGCGAAAGAGGTGGACGTCGACAAGCTCTTCGTCGAGGAAGGCAAGGACAAGCAGCGCTTCTTCATCGTGGCCAGCGGACAGGCAGAAGTCATCAGCAAAGGTCCCCACGGCGAAGAACTGCGGATAGCCCTGCTGGGCGACGGCGAATATTTCGGCGAGGCCGACCTGCTGGACGAGCAGGAGTCCACCGTCTCCGTGCGCGCCATCACCCCGACGGTATTCCTGGGACTGAAGTTGAAGGAACTCATCAAGTTCATCAAGGAGGTGCCCGACTTCCGCGAGACATTCAACAAGGCCGTCGACAAGCAGCTGCGCCTGAAGGCATCGGTCAACGACAACGGCGAGAAGCACATCGACCTGGTGAGCGGTCACGAGGAGGACAACATCATCCCCGAAACATACATCGACTACGAGGAGAACCCCACGGAATACTCGCTGAACACGCTGCAGACTGTGGTCCGTGTGCACACCCGCGTCAGCGACCTCTATAACAATCCCTACAACCAGCTGGAAGAACAGCTGCGCCTCAGCATCGAGAGCATCAAGGAGCGCCAGGAGTGGGAACTCATCAACAACAAGCAGTTCGGACTGCTGGCCGCTGCCAACCCTGCCTATCGCATCACCACCCGCTATGGCGCCCCGACACCCGACGACCTCGACGAACTGCTGTCGCTGGTGTGGAAAGAACCCGCCTTCTTCATCGCTCACCCCCGCGCCATCGCAGCCTTCGAACGAGAGTGCACGTGGCGCGGCGTTCCGCCCGTGACGACCGACCTCTTCGGCACGAAAGTCATCCTGTGGCGCGGCGTGCCCCTGATTCCGTCGGATAAGGTCGAGGTCGAAGGCCAGTACCTCACAGGCCGCGGCGTAGGCACGACGAAAATCATCCTGGTGCGCGTAGGCGAGAAGAATCAAGGTGTCGTCGGACTGCACCAGAGTGGCATCCCCGGTGAGATAGCCCCGTCGCTCTCTGCCCGACTGATGGGACTCGACAAGTTCGGCGTGGCTTCCTACTTGCTCACCAAATACTTCTCGCTGGCCTCACTGACCGACGACGCCATCGCCGTACTCGAGAACGTGGAGGTTGGCTATTATCATGACTATCAGCATAGGAAATAAGACCAGACCCACCCCCATACCCCTCCCTGTTGAGGGCGGGGAGTAATATGTAATGCTTATGATAGATATACAGAATATAGACGGCTACGGCATCGAGGACCCGGGTTTCGCCCTGCTTCGTGAAGTAGCACAGAAATACTGTCCCGAGGAGCTGCAGGCCGAGCGCCAGGCCGTGCTGCCCGACGAGGCGCTCGACCTCTCGAAACTAATGACACCCCTCCCTCAGCAGGGAGGGGTCGGGGCGGGGCTGGGCGTCCGTCCCTTCGGCGAGCGCGAACTCTCAAGTCTGCACTACGAGGAGGCTGACACGCTGAACGCGGAGCAGATCAAACGCGACTTCCCCGTGCTCAACCAGAAGGTGAACGGCCACGACCTCGTCTGGCTGGACAATGGCGCTACGACGCAGAAACCGAATCAGGTCATTGACAAAATCACCGACTATTATCGCACGTATAACTCGAACATCCACCGCGGCGCCCACACGCTGGCGGCTCGGGCTACCGATGCCTACGAGGAGGCGCGCGAGAAGGTGCAACGGTTCATCAATGCAGCCAGCAGCGAGGAGATTATCTTCGTGCGCGGAACCACCGAGGGCATCAACCTCGTGGCGCAGACCTACGGACGCCAATACCTGACTCCGGGCGACGAGGTTATCGTATCGGAACTCGACCATCATGCCAACATCGTGCCCTGGCAGCGTGTCGCACAGGAACGTGGCGCAACGCTGCGCGCCATCCCCACCGACAAGAACGGCGACTTGATACTCTCTGAACTGGAACGGCTCATCACGCCGCGCACCCGGTTCGTTTCCGTGGGACATGTGAACAACACGTTTGGCACCATCAATGACGTGCGGCGAATCATTGACATCGCTCATGCACACCAGATTCCGGTGCTGGTAGACGGTGCGCAGTCGATAGCGCATACCCCTGTGGACGTGCAGGCCCTTGGTGCCGACTTCTTCGTGTTCAGCGGACATAAAATCTACGGACCTAATGGCATTGGTGTGGTCTACGGACGCAAGGAACTGCTCGACAGGATGCAGCCTTGGCAGGGGGGAGGCAACATGATTAAAGACGTGACCATTGAGCGCACGGAGTACAACGTGCCGCCGGCTCGTTTCGAGGCTGGTACACCCAACGTCGCTGATGCCATCGGACTGGGAGCCGCGCTCGACTACGTGAGTCGTCTGGGCATCCGTAACATCGAGGCTCACGAACACCAGTTGACGGAGTATGCTCGCGAACAGCTCGGTCAGATTCCGGGACTGACGCTCATCGGCAATCCGAAGAACCGCGTGTCGGTGGTGAGCTTCGTGCTCGACGGCATTCCCGTCCCTGAGGTCGGAACGCTGCTCGACAAGGAGGGCATTGCCGTGCGTGCCGGTCACCATTGTGCCCAGCCTGCTCTTCGCGCCTTGGGCTATGAGATGAGCGTGCGTCCCACCTTTGCGCTCTACAATACTCGTGAGGATGTGGACAAACTTGTGATGGCAGTAAAAAAGATTATTGGACGATAATGCAGTACGAAACAAAAATACTGACGACAAAGTATCAGAAACCTGATGCGTATGGGGCATTGTCAATGCCTGTCTATTATACGGCGGCGTTTGAGTTTGAGTCTGCCAAGGCCATGGGCGACGCGTTTTGCGGTCGCACCATGGCGCCGTCGTATGCTCGTATCGCCAACCCAACGACCACCTTTCTGGAGGAACGGGTCAGACATTTGACGGGGGCCGTCAGTGTGACGGCTCTTAATACGGGCATGACGGCTATTCATTATGCATTGACGGCTGTCAGTGCGGCAGGACTCAACATCGTGGCCTCGAAACATCTGTTTGGCAACAGTGTCTCGCTGATTCGCGACACCTTGGGCACGTTTGGCGTGGAACCGCGCTTCGTCGATTTCACGAAACCTGAGGAGGTGGCGGCGCAGATTGACGACAAGACTTGTGCCTTGTTCTTTGAGATCATCACCAACCCGCAGCTGTTTGTGGCTGATATTCGGAAGTTGGCTGATATCGCCCACAAGGCTGGTGTCCCTCTGATTGCCGACACGACGATAGTGCCCTTCTCTGCCTTCCGCGCCAGCGATTTCGGCGTGGACATCGAGGTGGTTTCAAGTACGAAATATATCTCTGGCGGCGGTACAGGACTCGGCGGATTGCTCCTTGATTACGGACGCTTTGACTGGAGTCTGTCGCCATCGCCGGCTTTACAGGCTCGTGTGAAGCGGGTGGGGAAGAAACTGGCTTTTACGGCTCGAGTCAAGACGGAACTGGTGACCAATCTCGGTGGACTGATGACGCCGCAGGTGGCCTATATGGAAACGCTGGGACTTGACTCGCTCGATATCCGATTCCGTCGTCAGGCTGAGACGACACTCTGGCTCGCCCGTCAGTGTCAGCAACTGCCGGAGATAAAACGGGTGAACTATACTGGCTTGGAGGATAATCCTTTCTATGAATTGTCGACGAAACAATTCGGGCCGTTGCCTGGCGCGGTCTTCACCATCGACCTTGAATCGAAGGAGGCTGCCTGGGCCTTCATCGACAAGTTGCAGACGATACGTCGCGCCACGAACCTGTTTGATCGCAAGTCGCTGGCCATCCATCCAGCCTCCACGATCTTCGGTCTCTTCACAGCCGAACAGTGTGCGGAGATGTCGGTCCTCGACACGACAGTCAGGTTAAGCATCGGTCTCGAAGCCGGTGAGGATTTGCTGGAGGACATCAAGCAGAGCCTAACATAAAAAAAGCGTGAGACCGTCTCACGCTTTTTTATTAAATATAGAACTCGGAAGAGTCTACCAATCCCGCTCGCAGGGCATATTTGATGACTTCATGCGCCGTATTGATACCCAGCTTCCGGAAAATATTCTTGCGGTGGGTGGTGATGGTGTGCACACTGGAATAGCGTTCTGCAGCTATCTCCTTAGTAGACTTGCCCTGAGCGATAGCCCTTACAATCTCTTTTTCTGTCTCCGTCAGAATACTGGGCGTTGACTCCTCTTGTTGCTCGCTGGTGATGATACTCTCCAGGGCCCGCTGACTGATGTACCGCTGATGATGGTTGACAGCCTGCAGCGCATCACGCACTTCGTTTAACGGTCCGTACTTGAACACGACACTAAATTGATGGGATGAATATACAACACGGCGGATGAATTTGGAAGTCAGGTCGTCGCTGATGAGTATCCATTCCGACAGATTGAAGCGCTCTGCAATAATCAGGAGTTGGTCCTCGTCGCTGAAATCGAATAGGGTGTAGTCAAGGAGCACTATTGCATTTTCATGCTCCTTTAACAACTCTACGAGGCCAGCTTTGTCATTGGCCACGTAGAGTTTGTTCTCCTCCTGTTTGATCAGGCTAATCAACGCCAGTCGTGTTAATTCCTGGTTGTCGGCTATGATATAATTTCTCATATTTTATCCAATGCCTGGGATAGATCGTTGATGATGTCGTCGATATGTTCAGTGCCTACACTCAGTCGTACGGTTGATGGCGTGATATGTTGCTCGGCAAGTTCTTCCGGCGAAAGTTGTGAGTGGGTGGTGGTATAGGGATGAATCACCAGACTCTTCACATCTGCTACGTTTGCCAGTAATGAGAAGATTTGCAGGTTGTCAATGAACTTCCATGCCTCTTCCTGTCCGCCTTTGATTTCAAAGGTGAAGATGCTGGCACCACCGTTGGGGAAGTATTTTTTGTATAGCTGGTGGTCAGGATGGCTTTCCAGGGAAGGATGGTTGACCTTGGCCACCTTCGGATGCTTTGACAGGAAGTCGACAACCTTCAAGGCATTCTCTACATGACGCTCGACGCGCAGGCTCAAGGTCTCAACACCCTGTAGTAGGATGAAGGCATTGAACGGTGAGAGGGTTGCTCCGGTGTCACGTAGAATGACGGCACGGATACGGGTGACGTAGGCTGCAGCACCCACTACGTCGGCAAATACAATGCCATGATAGGAAGGGTCTGGCTTCGCCAGTGAGGGGAACTTGTCTGGATTGGCTTTCCAATCGAATTTGCCTCCGTCAACGATGACACCACCTAGGCTGCTCCCGTGTCCGCCCAAAAATTTAGTAGCAGAGTGTACTACGATGTCGGCACCATGCTCAAGTGGACGAATCAGGTATGGAGTCCCGAATGTGTTGTCGACGATAAACGGAATACTGTGCTTGTGTGCTACGGCAGCAACGCCTTCTAGGTTAAGCACGTCGGAGTTGGGGTTACCGAAAGTTTCGGCATATACTACTTTTGTGTTGGGTTGGATGGCTGCCTCCAAGGCATTGAGGTCGTTGACGTTAATAATGGTGTTGGAGATGCCTTGTGTTGCCAATGTATGGGTAATCAGGTTGTAAGAGCCACCATAGAGGTTGTCTGCAGCTACGATATGGTCGCCTGCTTGTACAATGTTCTGCAAAGCATAGGTGATTGCTGCGGCACCTGAGGCGACGGCCAGTCCTGCAATACCACCCTCAAGTGCGGCTACGCGATCTTCAAATACGCCTTGTGTCGAGTTGGTCAGTCTACCGTAGATATTGCCTGCATCACGCAGTCCGAAGCGGTCGGCAGCATGTTGTGAGTTGTGGAATACATACGATGTGGTCTGGTAGATAGGCACTGCACGAGCGTCAGTAGCGGGGTCAGCCTGTTCTTGGCCTACATGAAGTTGTAAAGTCTCGAATCGATAGTTCTTGTTGCTCATAATCTTATCCTTTCTTTTTTTTGTTAATGATTTGATCTTGTTTACTTTTGATGGTGCAAAGTTATGGCAAAAAGAAATATCTTCCAAATTTCTTGCTGTTTTCGGAAAATATTACTAATTTTGCAGATAAATTAGAATAAATGTCCATGAGAATCGATTTTAAAGGACATAAATAGAATAAAACACTAAGATATGGCAGAAATTCTTGACGAAACCGACCTGCAGATACTTAAAACGCTGCAAAAAAATGCGAAATTGACTACGAAAGAGTTGGCTGATGCTGTCCATCTGACTCCAACTCCAGTGTTCGAACGTCAGAAACGACTGGAGAAAAAAGGATATATCAAAAAGTATGTCGCCATACTTGATCCGGAAAAACTTGGTCAAGGCCTGCAGGTGTTTTGTAAGGTCAAATTAAAACAAATCAATCACGAGATAGCAGATGCTTTTGTGCGCCGCATCCAGCGCATCCCCGAAGTGACGGAATGCTATAACACCTCAGGAGCCTATGATTATTTATTAAAGGTTCGCGCGCGTGATATGAAACAATATCAAGAGTTTATCCTTAATAAACTGGGAGAGATAGAGAACCTGTCTTCCATCGAAAGCACTTTTGTGATGAGTGAAGTGAAACAGACTTATGGCCTTAGCCTGTAAATAGAGGATTTACGGGGGATTAACTATTTTTTGCATATATTTCTTATGGAATTGTACACACAATTCTGTTATTTTTTGTACCTTTGCAATCGATTCGGGTTTACCAAAACGGGAAACTTTTTGGAAATCGAAAAACAAAAAGTTGTCCAAAAAGGAAAACTTTACAGGGAAGAGAGAGACCATAACTAAAGAAAAATAGAAAGATAAAATGGAAATTAAAAATTTTACCATTACTAAGCGAGACGGCACAAAAGACCAATTCTCGTTGGACAAAATCATGAATGCGATAGTGAAAGCATTCGATAGTGTGAATGTTCCTGCTGATCTTGGAACGATTTCCAAAATACTCAGCCATCTGGATATCAAGGATGATATTAAGGTTGAGGATATTCAGAATCAGGTGGAAGAAGCATTGATGCGAGAAGGACACTATAAAGTGGCCAAGTCTTTTATGTTGTATCGTCAGGCCCACACTGAAGATCGTGAAACTTTGGCTAAGTTGCAGTTCCTGAGCGACTATATGGAGTCTGCCAATGCGGCAACTGCTTCTAAGTTTGACGCCAATGCCAACGTAGAGCATAAGAACATTGCTACGCTGATTGGCGAGTTGCCTAAGTCAAACTTTATCCGTCTGAACCGTCGTCTGCTTACCGAGCGTATCAAGAAAATGTACGGTAAGGAACTTGCAGACGAATATATCGACAAGCTGACTCACCATTTTATATACAAGAATGACGAGACTTCGTTGGCTAATTACTGTGCATCCATCACCATGTATCCCTGGCTGATCAGCGGTACTACGGCTATCGGTGGCAATTCGACCGCTCCTACCAACCTCAAGTCTTTCGCGGGTGGTTTCATTAATATGGTCTTTATGGTCAGTTCTATGCTGGCTGGTGCCTGTGCAACTCCCGAGTTCCTGATGTATATGAACTATTTTATAGGCAAGGAATATGGCAAAGACTATTGGCAGCATCCCGAGCAGCAGGCAGACCTCTCGTTGAAGAAACGTACCATAGACAAGGTCATTACTGACTACTTCGAACAGATTGTGTACTCGCTCAACCAACCCACTGGTGCTCGCAACTATCAGGCTGTGTTCTGGAACGTAGCCTATTACGACAAATATTACTTCCAAAGCATCTTTGGTGAGTTCTATTTCCCCGATGGCTCACAGCCCGATTGGGATGGACTCTCCTGGCTTCAGAAGCGTTTCATGAAATGGTTCAATCAGGAGCGTACAAAGACCTTGTTGACCTTCCCAGTTGAAACGATGGCACTGCTCGTCGACGAGAATGGTGAGTGTAAAGACAAGGAGTGGGGCGACTTCACGGCTGAGATGTACAGTGAAGGACACTCGTTCTTTACCTATATGAGTGATAATGCAGACTCTCTTTCTTCTTGTTGTCGTCTACGCAATGAGATTACTGACAATGGTTTCTCCTATACGTTAGGAGCAGGTGGCGTTTCTACAGGTTCCAAGTCGGTGCTGACCATCAACCTGAATCGTTGTGTCCAGTATGCAGTCAACCATAAGATAGACTATCTGGAGTATCTTGCCGGCGTCATTGACCTCTGCCATAAGGTGCAGCTGGCCTATAACGAGAATTTGAAAGAGTTGCAGGAGCATGGCATGCTACCTCTGTTCGATGCAGGTTATATCAACATCGGTCGTCAGTATCTGACCATTGGTATCAACGGACTGGTAGAGGCAGCAGAATTCATGGGACTGAAGATAACACCTAACGAAGACTATAAGCACTTTGTACAAGGCATTCTCGGACTGATTGAGAAGTACAACAAACAGTATCGTTCAAAGGATGTGATGTTCAACTGCGAGATGATTCCTGCCGAGAATGTTGGCGTGAAGCATGCCAAGTGGGATCGTGAGGACGGTTATCTAGTGCCGCGCGACTGCTATAACTCCTATTTCTATGTTGTTGAGGATGAATCGCTTTCCGTCATTGATAAGTTTAAGTTGCATGGCGCTCCTTATATCGAGCATCTCACAGGTGGCTCCGCCTTGCACATGAATCTGGACGAGCACCTGTCTAAGCAGCAGTACCTGCACCTGCTGAAGGTGGCTGCTCAGGAGGGATGTAACTACTTTACATTCAATATTCCCAACACTGTCTGCAACGACTGCGGACATATCGACAAGCGCTATCTGCATGAGTGCCCACACTGCCATTCCAAGAATGTGGACTATATGACACGTATCATTGGTTACCTAAAGCGCGTGTCAAATTTCTCCCAGGCTCGTCAGGAAGAGGCTGCACGTCGTTACTATGCACATGCAGGAGCACACAAATAAGGGCTAATAGCTTGTTGCGAAATGCTTAAGTACGTTAATACAGGAATTGTTTTTCAGGAGATACCCGACGAGGTGACATTGGCAATTAATATCTCTAATTGCCCTTGTCACTGTCCTGGCTGCCACAGTCGTTATCTGTGGGAGGACGTCGGGATCCCCTTAGATACGAATGCTATAGATCAGTTTGTTGATCAGTATGGTACAGACATCACTTGTATCTCATTCATGGGTGGTGATGCCGACCCGAAGGCTGTTAACCAGTTGGCCCAATACATTCACGAGTATTATCCTCAGTTTCATGTGGCATGGTATAGTGGTCGCATTCGCATACCTTCGATTGTTAACAAGTCGGACTTCGACTATATCAAGGTAGGTCCTTACATCAATCATCTGGGTCCATTGAAATCGCCCACCACCAACCAGCGCCTTTATCGTCAGCTCACTGACGGCTCGTTTGAGGACATTACTTATCGCTTTTGGCGGAAGCCGGTAGGTCAGTTGGCTTGATTTCCAACGACTCCATAGCATATCGCCCTACGGTTATTTCTTCAGTGTGAAAACGAAGAGAAGGCCGTGGGGCGAAATGTTTTCTGCCGTGATGGTCCCCCCATGCAGCAGGACGGCGTTCTTGACAATGGCAAGTCCCAGTCCGGTGCCTCCTAGCTGACGGCTACGTCCCTTGTCAATACGGTAGAACCTTTCGAAGATGCGAGGCAGGAATTCATCGGCAATACCCTGTCCGTTGTCACTGAAGTGAAACTTCCAGCAGTCGTCTTGTTCTTCTGCGGAGATAGCTATGGTGGTCCCTTCTCCGGCATAGTTGATGGCATTGTCGATAAGGTTGCGGAAAATGCTGTATAGTAGTGAAGTGTTACCCTTGATACATATGTCGCCTGGTAGACAGTTGCGCAATGTCATGTGGTGTCTCGTCAGTGTAAGGGAGGTCTCCTGGACGATGTCGCTGACTAGGCAGGACACGTCGGTACGTTCCATCGTCAGCTGGTCCGGTGCATAGTCGATGCGATTCAAGGTGGAGATGTCCTGTAGCAAAGCTGTCAACCGCTCTGCCTGGGCATGTGTACGTTCAATAAACTGCTGACGCGTGGCTTCATCCACATCAGGATGCTGCAGAAGGGTGTCGGTATATCCTAGGATGCTGGCTACGGGTGTTTTCAGTTCATGCGCGATGTTGTTGGTCAACTGCCGTCGCATACGACTCTCCTTGGCAGCTTGCTCCCGGCTGATGCGTTCGTCCATTCTGCATGCATAGCGGTGTAGTAGCCAGCCTAGACCGCTCATGACGAAGATGGAGAAGAAGAGCAGGTGCCAGTCTGAGGGTTCAGCAAAAGGTGAGAGCGCGCTTCTGTCGTAGTCTTCGAACAACACGAAGATGACGGCATATATCAGGAATATCGCCATCACGCTTAGAAACATCTTCCTTCCTTCGCTCATCTTTTTCATTGCTTATGGTTCAAAACAATAACCATATCCCTGTCTGGTCACGATATGGTTGGCATAGTGTCCTATCTTCTTGCGTAGTCGTGTGATGTTTACGTCCACCGTACGGTCCGTCACGATGACATCCTTTGGCCATACTCGTTCTATCAGTTGTTGCCTGCTGAACACATGACCTTTTTCTTGTAACAGCAGGACCAACAGTTCAAACTCCGTACGTGTTACGCTGATTTCCTCGCCGTCTACTGTTACCACCTTCCTATGCAGGTATATGCACAGTCCCTCGTAGCAGAGTGTTTCAGATGGAGTTTCTGTCGACGATGTTCTTCCCAATACAGCTTTTACACGTGCCAGTACCTCTTTGATGCTGAAAGGCTTTGCGATATAGTCGTCAGCACCTAGCTGGAATCCTTCCAGCATATCCTCTTCTGTGTCTTTTGCGGTGAGGAAGATGATGGGAATGGAGTGGTGCAGATGGCGTGCCATTTCGAATCCCGACATCCCCTCCATCATGACATCCAATAGGAGCAGGTGAAACTGTTCTGTCTCCATTCGCTGCAAGGCCTCCTCAGCGGAGTGAGCCACAGCGGTTTCGTATCCTGCCGATCGCAGGTTGAAGTCCAGGATGGCACACAGGTCACGTTCGTCATCGACAATCAGTATTCGTTTCATGGTTGCAAAGGTACGAAATAATTTATGAAATTCCAAGTCGTGCCTCTACAACATTGACCACGTAGTCTCCTAGTTTCTCACATTCGTTGATGAAGTCATTGTAAATGGTGCTAATAGTGTACGTATAGGTATGGTTGTTCACCTCCTTCATGCTCTCGTCTTTGAGCTGGTTGCGCAGGCTGTTGATGGCATTCTCGATGTTGTATGTCTCGTGTGCCGGTTGAGTGCCGTGATGACCGCTCATGACGATATTCATCTGCGTCAGTGCTTTGTCTACGAGTGTCATTAGTTGTCCGATGCTCTTTAGTTGTCCCTGGGTAAACGCTTGTCCGGCCTCCCGTCTGCGTTTCAAGATACGTGCCAGGTTGTAGCAAGCGTCACCGATGCTCTCCAGTTCACCTATCTCGCGCATCATGCGGCGTATCGTCTCCTTAGTATCGTCGGAGAGATGGGCATTGCTGACCTGCTCCAGATAGTTGGCGATAGCCAGTTCTATCTTGTCAGAGACATCTTCTTCGTTGGCAATGCGGGCGAACAGCTTGTCATATTGTTTGTCGTCTTTTGTGTTAGCCAGTTGTATGACCATCGCGAACATCTGTTGCATACGCTGGGCGAAGCGTATCGTCTCCTTCTGTGCTTGTAGGACAGCGATTTCCGGTGTTTTCATCACGTTTCCCTCAATATACTGCAGGCTGAACTCCTCCTTCTGTTCCTTTTGGTCGTCCTTGATCAGGAAGTAGCAGATACGTTCTATCTGAGGGATGAAAGCGATGAGCAATGCTGTGTTCGTGACGTTGAAACATGTGTGGAACAAGGCTAGCACGACGGGTAGTGATGCTCCATTAGCCAGACTCAGCACCATGTCAACGAAGGGATAGAATACACAGAGTATCCAGATGACACCAATCACGTTGAAGATAAGGTGGGCAAGAGCAGCCCGTCGCGCCTGTCTGTTAGCCCCTAATGCTGCCAGGTTAGCGGTAGCCGTAGTACCGATGTTCTCACCCATGACGAGTGCGATACCCAGGTAGATGGGCAATACTCCTGTCGAGCACAGAAGGATGGTAATGGCCATCACGGCGGCAGAAGACTGCACGATACAGGTAATGACGGTACCGATGGCCAGGAAGATGAGGATGGTGCTGTACTTCGATGTGTCGAACGAACTGAAAAAGTTCACCACATCCGGGTTATTGGCCAGATCAAGTGCCTTACCGCAAGTGCTCAGCATGACGAGCGACAGGAACATGAAGGCAATGCCGAACAGGAAGTCGCCTGCGTAGCGGTGCCGGCGTCGGTAGATGAGTACCATGCCAAAGAAGAAGGCAGGGTAGACGACACTTGTTAGGTCTACGTTGTAGCCCAGCGAGATAATCCATGCAGTCAGTGTGGTACCGATGTTGGCACCCATGATGACGGAGATGGCCTGTGCCAATGTCAGCAGACCGGCATTGACGAACGAGACAGTCATGACCGTTGTTGCGGATGACGATTGTACGGCAGAAGTGACGAGCATTCCTGTCAACATACCCGAGAAACGGTTGGTTGTCATTCGGGCCAATATGTGTCTGAGCTGTGGCCCGGCCATTTTCTGCAAGGCCTCGCTCATCGTCTTCATACCGAAGATAAGCAGTCCGAGTGCCCCCAGGATGTGGAGGCTGATCATCAGATAGTTTGGATTTGTCTGTAACATAATAATACCGATTATTGGTTGATGTTGCAAAGATACGGTATTTCCGTTGCACCACCCAATAATCGGTATTAAGTTATGGTTACGAAGATATTACAATCCTGTTACTTGCCCAGTCGGGCCTCTACGACGTTGACGACATAGTCACCCAGTTTCTCGCACTCGCTGACGATGTCGGTGTACATCGTGCCGACGCTATAGTCGTATTCATGTTCATTGACAGCCTTGATGTTCTCGGCCTTCAGTTGGTTACGCAGTGTGTTGATGTCGTTCTCAATGCGGAACGTCTCGTTTTTGTTGATAATCTGACCTTCCGGTGTGCGGAGCTCGCCCTCTTCATAACGGCCCTGCATGACTACGTTCATCTGCGTCAGTGAGTCGTCAGTCAGTTGAATCATATTACGCAACTCCTTGTACTGCTTCTCGGTGAAGTCCTTGTTCGACTGCATCAGACGGTTCATCGTGCGTGCCAGGTTGAAGCAGGCGTCGCCGATACTCTCTATCTCACTGATTTCACGCAGCATGGAACGTATTTTCTGTTTCGTTTCATCAGAGAGGTGTGCGTCGCTGACCTGTTCCAGATAACGGGCAATCTCAATCTCCATGTTGTCGCTGATACCTTCGTATTTTTCAATACGGCTATACAGCTTGGTGAACTTGTCGGCATCTTTCTCGTCGAGCAGGTCGCGCACCATGCCGAACATACGCTGGATGCGGACGCCAAAGAGTGTAATCTCCTTCTGAGCCTGCAGCACCGAGATTTCCGGTGTCTTCATCAGACCGCCCTGGATATAGTGCAGACGAGTATCCTCCTCTTCGTCCTCCTTCTTCGACTTGATGACGCGGCAAACCAGTTTCTCAATCTGGGGGATAAACCAGATGAGGATACCTGTGTTCGCCAGGTTGAAGCAAGTGTGGAAGGCAGCCAGTACGAAGCTTAGTTTGGCGGCATTAGCCAGAAAGACAGCATTGCCTACGTCTTTCGTCATCGTTACGTCGTAGCCTACCAGTCCGCATACCATATCGACAAACGGACGGAACACCATGAGTATCCAGCAGACACCGAACAGATTGAAGAACATATGTGCAAAGGCAGCCCTGCGGGCCTGTGTTCCGGCAGAGAGTGCTACGATATTTGAAGTGACTGTTGTGCCGATGTTCTCACCCATGACCAGGGCAATGCCTTGGTAGATGGGCAGCACACCCGACGAACAGAGTATCATGGTGATTGCCATCACGGCAGCTGACGACTGTACGCACATCGTCAGGATGCCACCGATGAGCAGGAACAGCAGGGTTGTGGAGAATGCCTGTGCGTCGAACGACGAGAAGAAGGCTAGTACCGATTCGTTCTGTCCCAGGTTCATGTCAATACCTGTCTGACGCAGGGTGCCCAGTCCGAGGAACATGAAGGCGATACCGAACAGGAAGTCACCCACCACGCGATTACTCTTACGGTAGATGAGGATGATGGCGATGAAGAATGCCGGATAGACAAAGTCGGTGATGTTAAACGAAAATCCTGCCGACATAATCCATGCAGTCAGTGTGGTACCGATGTTGGCACCCATGATGACGGAGATAGCCTGTGCCAGTGTCAACAGTCCAGCAGATACGAATGAGACGGTCATCACGGTGGTGGCTGTTGATGATTGTACAGCAGCAGTCACGCCGATACCTGTCAGCATTCCTGTGAAACGGTTGGTCGTCATGGCTCCTAAGATGTGACGCAACTGAGGTCCAGCCATTTTCTGGAGGGCGTCACTCATGGTTTTCATACCATACATGAGGAGGGCCAGTGAGCCTAACAGGCGAAAGGCCAGCAATAGATAACTCTGAGAATTGTCCATAAATACTATTTTGTTCTAGTGTAAGTTCTGTATCCGTAAACGATGATGACGAGGAAGCATGCCAGCGGCAAGAAGAACGATACGTTGACGGCAGGCATGCCGAACAGGGTGTGCTGGTCGATGATGTTGGCTTGTAGCGGTGGAAGTACCGAACCGCCCAGGATTGCCATGATGAGTCCGGCGGCTCCGAATTTGGCGTCGTCGCCTAGTCCTTGCAGGGCAATGCCGTAGATGGTGGGGAACATCAGCGACATGCATGCCGAGATGGCTACCAGACAGTAGAGTCCCATGCGTCCGTCGATGAAGATGACACCCAGTGTCAGCAGTGCGCCCACGGTGGCGAGGATGCCCAGCAGTGCACCTGCGTTGATGTATTTCAGGAAGAAGGTGCAGATGAATCTTGAACTGACGAAGATAACCATAGCAATGATGTTGTAGCGTTGCGACATCACCTCGGCGTCAATCTCTGTCATTCCTTCGTTCATCAATACGCGCGTACCATATTGGATAATAAACGTCCAGCACATGATCTGTACACCTACATAGAAGAACTGGGCGATGACTCCCTCGCGGTAGTAGTCGATATGGCAGATACGCTTCAGTGTTGCCAGCGGGTGTACGTCGTGGTTCTGGTCGGCATTATGCGGCATCTTCGTGAAGAAGATGACGATGAACATCAGGGCGATCACCGCTCCGATTATCAGGTATGGGGTGATGAGCACACCCAGGTCGCTGTCTCGCATAGCGACAAAGTCCTGGTCGCTGAGCAGTGCGCGTTCCTCGGTAGATGCCGGGTTCAGCTTGGCTTGTATGAAGTTCATTGCCACATACATGCCACATAGTGATCCCATCGGATTGAAGCATTGAGCCAGGTTCAGTCGGCGTGTGCTCGTTTCCTCGGTACCCATTGACAGGATATACGGGTTACAGCTCGTTTCTAGGAACGACAGTCCGCAGGTCAGGATAAAGTAGGCAGCCAGGAATGGGTAGTACATGCCCGTCATCGAGGCAGGCAGGAAGAGTAGTGCACCTACTGCATAGAGTCCCAGTCCCATCAGCACTCCCGCCTTGTAGGAGTATTTCCTGATGAACATCGCTGCTGGGAAGGCCATGGCGAAATAGCCGCCATAGAAGGCTACTTGCACCAGTGTCCCGTCGGTGACATTCATACGGAAAATCTTGGAGAATGCTTTCACCATCGGGTTGGTGATATCGTTGGCAAAGCCCCACAGGGCAAAACATGAGGTGACAAGAATAAAGGGTACAAGATAGCTTACGCCGTCTTTGGAAATGATGGATTGGTTGTTTTCTTTGTCCATTGTTTCGGTTACACTAAGTAGTTATATTGCCTGCAAAGATAATGATTCTTTTTTAAATAGACAAGAAAACGGGCATTTTCTCTTGATTTTGTTTTTGTGTGTCGACACTTGGATTCGAACCAAGGACCCCCACCATGTCAAGGTGATACTCTAACCAGCTGAGCTATGCCGACTTTTGTGCGCCTGACAGGACTCGAACCTGCACGTCGGAAACACTAGATCCTAAGTCTAGCGCGTCTACCAATTCCGCCACAGGCGCAGAATAGACGAAGTCAATTCCAATTTAATGGAGAATAGACGAAGTCAATTCCTGTATGGAATTCAGAATTGGGTGCAAAGGTAATAAAAAAAAGTGAAAAGTGAAAAGTGAAATGGAAAAAATTTACTTGACGAGTATTTTTCTTGCAGTTTCTATGATTTCATCATTGCCGGAATCGCCGATTCCTACAGCGATATCGGGAGCAATGCCGAACTCCGTGTGCTGCTGTTTGTTGTCATACATCGGACAAGCCGAATAGCGTACGGACCATCCGTTGGGCAACGAGCTGCTCATAGGCATTCCGCTACCGCCTCCCGTGTGGTCGCCTACCAGCGTCACGTTTGGCAGTGCGTGCATCATGACTGCAAAGGAATTGGCAGCACTGTAGACGCTGCGGTTGGTGAGCACGCATACGGGTTTGTGCCACCGGATGTTACTTGAAGGCTCCAGGTAGGTGGCTTCCATGCTGGAGAAGTCGTTGTGCCCTGTTCCCGTCTTGTGTTGCATATAGCCCACCAGCGTCTTTTCCTGCACGAACCTGCCGGCCAGCAGTTCTGCGGTCGTCAGGTCGCCGCCCCCGTTGTTGCGGATGTCGATGATGAGTCCGCGACACAGGGCGAGGTAGGTGAGCACGTCGTCCAGGTTGCCTTCTCCGACAGGTTTTTGGAACGACTCGTAGCGGATGTATCCGATGTTGTCGTCGAGCACGCGGTAAGACAGTCCGCTGGCAATCTTGTAGTCCGTACCCAGATAGCGCCGCTCCAGCGAGTCGCTGAAGTTCTTGGGATAGTCCTCCTGCCACGCCCAATAGCGCCCGTAGTCCATCGAGTAGGTCAGGTTGACATGTCCGTCGCGCAGTTCGCTGAGCATGTTGCACAGCACTTCGAAGAGCTGTGTCTCCGTCATCTTGTCGTTTACGCGTACCTTATATTTGTTATACACCTCGTTCCAGTCCAGTCCGTAGACCTGCCGTTTGTAGTCGAAGAAGCAGTAGTGCTCGTCCATGATCTGCCACAACGCCTCGAAGTTGCCCGAAGGCGTGTTTGTCCGTTCTTCCGTGTCCACGCAGGACGCCAGTAAGACGAGAGAAACCAGAAAGACAAGATATTTTTTCATAAGGCGTGATGGGTTATGGAGAACGTTCTGGTGAAACCGATGAGTAGGCGGTGGGTGTAGATGTGTTGGCGGATACCGTTGACCTTCGACTGCTGCATGTTGCCCAGATAGCCGATGCGCAGGGTGAAGCGCTTGGTGAGAGCCGCATCGATGGTGAACAGCTGTCGCCATTCGGGAGCCGACACGAAGGTGGTGGGCACCACGTTATGGTCGTAGTTGCCGCGTGAGAATATCTCGTAGTACGACTGTCCGTAGTTGGGTGAGAACTGGATGCCGCAGAGTGACATGCTCATCTGGTAGCGCGCCACCAGTGTCTTGTTGAACAGACAGAAGCGGTAACTGCCAGCCACCGTGGGCATCACGTTCAGGTGTGCCCTGGCCTGTGCGGGGTTGTTGGAATTGGAGGTGTTGTAGATGAATCCCAGCGAGGCATTCACCAGTCCGCCAGCCTGTAGCCTAAGGCGGTTGTCCATCAGTTGCCACTGGTAGAGTTTTCCCCAATACAGGTTATAGGCCCCCTCCAGTTCCTGTTTCTTGTTGGCGCGGTCTTTGACGGACGACAGGTTGGCTTCATGTTCCAGGATGGTGCTCCATCGCTTTCCCGTTCGCTGTCGTTCCGTGTGCGACAGGTAGGTGATGCCGAAGCCCTTGAAGTGTTCGTCCGACAGGTAGGTGTCGAGCACGTGAGTGCCCCCCAGTCCAATCATCTGACTGTTGGTGATGACCTTCACGCTGTCTCCCGTTTGAGCTGCCAGGGTGACGAATGGGAAGAGGAGTGCTGCGAGGAGGAACTTACGTTTCATCATCGGGGAAGAAGTTGAGGGTGAGTTGACCGGTCATCTCGTCCAACACGTCCTGCTGACTCTTTCCGGCATCAGGGTCCAGGTTTTCCTCTTCTTCGTCTACGGGATTTTCCGGAGTCTCCAGGGGTTCGGGGAATCTTGTGGGCTCCAGCTCTTCTATCTTCTCAATCTGGAAGGTGGTGAGACGCTTGCCCTTCGCCTTGAATCCCTTGACGGATATGAACTGCTCGGCGTCAATCTCCTCGGAACCGCGGAAGGCGTCGTTGCCTCCGTAGGTCACCAGCAGGCGCGGGTAAACGGTGTCCGTCAGCAGCAGCTGTTGGTTGTTGGCATTCTCGCCCAGGTAGTTCTGCTTGCGCTTGGTGGCCTCCATCTGGAACCGCTTGACATACGGATAGCCCTGGTTGTCGGCATCGTATAGCACGCACGTCCAAACCTTGTCCGCGTCGTATTTCTCCAGGTGCTGTATGTTGTCCTCGAAGTGGTTGTTGGGGTCGAAGTTGGTCAGGTAGTAGTCGCCGTTCTGCAGGATGACCAGAATCTGGTCGTCGTCGTAGAATTCGCCCAGCAGTCGTCCGTGCTCGTCGTAGTTCAGACGGTTCACGTCGGGGTCGTACCACACCTTGCGGCCTCCCAGTGTGGAGTGTCCGTGGCTCTTCAGTCCGATGCGGTGTACCTGGTATTTCGTCAGCAGGTTGCCCTTTGCCGAGCGCCCTTTGATGAGCACCTCCGAGAAGTCTTTCTCGAAGAAGATGCGCTTCAGTTTCGGTGCCGGGTCGAGTGTCACCTTGATGACCTCAGCCTCGCCGTTGGGGTTGGCGGTGAAGTACACCACGCGCGACCCGTCGGTGCCTGATGTGATGTCGTATTCGCGGTCGCGGGTGACGCTTGTCACGTTGAATCGCTTGATATAATAGAAACCCTTGCGGCCGTCGCGGTAGACGGCGTTGTAGATGGTGCGCTGGTCGTTCTTCTTGAACACGCCGAGCCACATGACGTTCTTGCCTACGAACAGCTTGTCGGCCACGCGCATGATCTTGAACTTGCCGTCCTTGTAGAAGATGATGATGTCGTCGATGTCTGAGCAGTTGCATACGAACTCGTCCTTCTTCAGGCTGGTACCGATGAATCCGTCCTGTCGGTTGATGTATAGCTTCTGGTTGGCCTCCACCACCTTGGTAGCCTCGATGGTGTCGAAGTTGCGAATCTCCGTCAGTCGCGGATGGTCCTTGCCGTATTTCTCTTTGAGGAAGGTGAACCACTGTGCCGTCACCTCCACGAGGTTTGCCAGGTCGCGGTCTATCTCTTCTATCTCCGCCTTGATGCGCGCCATCAGCTCGTCGGCTTTGTCCTTGTTGAACTTCAGGATGCGCTGCATCTTGATTTCCAGCAGTCGGAGGATGTCGTCCTTGGTCACCTCGCGCACCATCTGCGGATAGAACGGCGTCAGTCGCTCGTCGATATGCTCGCAGACGGTGTCGATGTCGGGCGCCTGCTCGAACTTCTTGTCCTTGTAGATGCGCTCCTCGATGAAAATTTTCTCCAGCGAGCAGAAGTGCAACTGCTCCAGCAGTTCGCCCTTGCGGATTTCCAGCTCCTGCCGTATCAGGTCCTTCGTGCGGTCTACCGAGTGGCGCAGCACGTCGCTGACGGTGAGGAACTGCGGCTTGTTGTCCTCGATGACGCAGCAGTTGGGCGATATGTTGATTTCGCAGTCCGAGAAGGCATACAGCGCGTCCAGCGTCTTGTCCGACGACACGCCGGGGGCCAGCTGCACCTGTATCTCCACCTTGGCAGCCGTGAGGTCCTCCACGTGGCGCGCCTTGATTTTGCCCTTGTCGATGGCTTTCAGTATCGAGTCGATGATGGTCTCCGTGGTCTTCGAGAACGGTATCTCGCGGATGACCAGCGTCTTCGAGTCCAGTTTCTCGATTTTGGCGCGCACCTTCAGTACGCCGCCGCGCTGTCCGTCGTTGTATTTCGACACGTCGATGCTTCCGCCGGTGGGGAAGTCGGGATACAGGTGGAACTCCTCGCCGTGCAGGTAGCTGACGGCAGCGTCGCACAGTTCCACGAAGTTATGGGGCAGGATTTTCGACGACAGACCGACGGCAATGCCCTCGGCGCCCTGCGCCAGCAGTAGCGGGAACTTCACGGGCAGCGTGATGGGCTCCTTGTTGCGGCCGTCGTATGACATCTGCCATTCGGTGGTCTTCGGGTTGAACACGGTGTCGAGTGCGAACTTCGACAGTCGCGCCTCGATGTATCGCGGAGCTGCCGCCCTGTTGCCCGTCAGGATGTTGCCCCAGTTGCCCTGCGTGTCGATGAGCAGGTCTTTCTGTCCCATCTGCACCAGTGCGTCGCCGATGGAGGCGTCGCCGTGGGGGTGGAACTGCATGGTGTGTCCCACGATGTTCGCCACCTTGTTGTATCGTCCGTCGTCCATGCGCTTCATCGAGTGCAGGATGCGTCGCTGCACCGGTTTCAGTCCGTCCTCGATGTGCGGCACGGCACGTTCCAGGATGACATACGAGGCATAGTCCAGGAACCAGTTCTGGTACATGCCGCTGAGGTGGTGGACTGCCGCAGCGTCGAATCGGTTGACGGGCGTATAGTCGGAATGCGCCTCGGTGCTCTCGGAAAGTTGGTCTTTTATTTCGTCGTCCATTCTTTGATAGTTATCGGAAAAAATTTCGTGCAAATATACAGAAAAAAATCGATATGCGCAAATTTTGCGCCTTGCTTTTTCGTTATCAGAAATATATTTCGGGAATTCTTTGGCATTGTGGAAAAAATATTCTTATGCTTTGCAGCATTATGCAGATTATCCCAGGCAGCCCGCTGACCAAGGTGCTGAACTTCAAGGTGCGCATTGGCAACGTGGATATTACCGCGCAGCTGACGAAGAAGGAAGTGGCTCCGACGAGCGTGAAGTTCACAGGCGCCGCAACGCCATTCAAGATGAAGGTGGACGAGGAAATTACGCTGGATGCCAGCGTAGAACCCGCTGATGCTACCGACAAGGCCGTGACGTGGACCAGCACCAATACCGCTGTGGCTACCGTCAGCGACCAGGGCGTAGTGACCGCCATAGCCGAGGGCACGACCACCATCAAGGTCGCCACCAGCAACGGCAAGTTCTACGAGCAGGCGCTCACCGTGGAGGCTGTAGACCTGGCAAAAGCCTATATGAAGTGGAATGTCAACAGGAAGAAGTTTGTGGCACCGGCGATTCCGGCACCATCATCGACGGTGCCGATGAAGGATGATAGGTTTTTACCTCATTTTCAATTTTAGATTCACTATATCCCCTCCCCGCTGTGAAGCGCGGAGGGATTTTTTTTTGTTTTCCTTTGGTAATCCGCCCAAATTGCACTACCTTTGCACCCATAATTTCGAAATTATAGTATTTTTATGGCACAAGAAGACGTATTTAAAAAGATTGTAAGTCACTGCAAGGAGTATGGTTTCGTGTTCCCATCCAGTGACATCTACGATGGATTAGGAGCCGTCTATGACTACGGTCAGAACGGCGTGGAGTTGAAAAACAATATCAAGGAATATTGGTGGAAATCAATGGTGCTGCTGCACGAGAACATCGTGGGCATCGACTCAGCCATCTTCATGCACCCCACCATCTGGAAGGCCAGCGGACACGTGGACGCCTTCAACGACCCGCTCATCGACAACCGCGACTCGAAGAAGCGCTACCGTGCCGATGTGCTCATCGAAGACCAGATAGCCAAGTACGACGAGAAGATACAGAAGGAGGTCGAGAAGGCCCGCAAGCGCTTCGGCGACAGCTTCGACGAGGCCAAGTACATGGAGACCAGCGAGCGCGTGAAGGAAACCAAGGAGAAGCGCGACGCGCTGCACGCCCGCTACGCCGCCGCCATGCAGGGCCCCGACCTGGACGAGCTGAAGCAGATCATCCTGGACGAGGGAATCGTATGCCCCATCAGCGGCACCCGCAACTGGACCGACGTGCGCCAGTTCAACCTGATGTTCTCCACCGAGATGGGCGCCTCCGCCGACGGCTCGATGAAAGTATACCTGCGCCCTGAGACCGCACAGGGCATCTTCGTCAACTACCTGAACGTGCAGAAGACGGGCCGCATGAAGATACCCTTCGGCATCGCCCAGATAGGCAAGGCCTTCCGCAACGAGATCGTAGCCCGCCAGTTCATCTTCCGCATGCGCGAGTTCGAGCAGATGGAGATGCAGTTCTTCGTACAGCCCGGCACCGAGCTGGAGTGGTTCCCCAAGTGGAAGCAGACGCGTCTGGCATGGCACCTGGCACTGGGCTTCGGCGCCGAGAACTACCGTTTCCACGACCACGACAAGCTGGCGCACTATGCCAACGCCGCCACCGACATCGAGTTCAAGATGCCGTTCGGATTCAAGGAGGTGGAGGGCATCCACTCGCGCACCAACTTCGACCTGTCGCAGCATGAGAAATACTCAGGCAAGAGCATCAAATACTTCGACCCGCAGACCAACGAGAGCTACACGCCGTTCGTCATCGAGACCTCTATCGGCGTAGACCGTATGTTCCTCAGCATCATGTGTCACTCCTACTGCGAGGAGAAGCTGGAGAACGGCGAGACACGCGTCGTGCTGAAACTGCCCGCAGCGCTCGCTCCCGTGAAGCTCGCCGTCATGCCGCTGGTGAAGAAAGACGGACTGCCCGAAAAGGCGCGCGAAATCATCAACGACCTGAAGTTCCACTTCAACTGCCAGTATGACGAGAAAGACTCCATCGGCAAGCGCTACCGCCGTCAGGACGCCATCGGTACACCGTATTGCGTCACCGTCGACCACGACTCCCTGCAAGACGGCAAGGTGACACTCCGCTTCCGCGACACCATGGAGCAGGAGCGCGTGAACATCAGCGACCTGGCCGCTATCATCGAAGACAAGGTGAGCATCGTCAGCCTGTTAAAGAAACTGCAATAATACGTGATGATGAAAAGGATTCTGTTGTTCTTTTATCCGCTGCTGCTGTTAGGCTTCATGGCCTCCTGCCAGGAGTCTGACGACAAGGTTGAGGAATATCCTAACTGGCAGTACACCAACGAACAGGCCTTCCTGAAAGTGTATAACGAAGCCAAGGCGTCGATAGCCGCCGGCGAGCAAGAATGGCAACTGTACAAGGGTTGCCTGCGCCCGGATGTCTCGGAAAAGGAGTCCCTGCCCACCGACTATGTGGTGGTGCGCGTGCTGGAAGAGGGAACCGGTTCGGGATGTCCGCTCTATACCGACACCGTCGAGGTGCACTATTCGGGCAGACTGCAGCCCTCCACCCGATATGCGCAGGGACTGATCTTCGACAGCTCGTTCTACGGAAAGTACGACCCTGTGGTCAGCAACCCCTACCAGGGACGCGTAGGCAGCTTCATCGAAGGCTTCTCCACCGTACTGCAGCACATGGACGTCGGTGACCATGTCATAGCCTACATCCCCTACCAGTTGGCTTACGGCAGCAGTGCCACGAGTAACATACCAGCCTACAGCATGCTCACATTCGAGATGTGGCTGGCAGACTACTGGAGTAAGAAGGAATACTAATCAAGATAAAAGCGAGGAGGCTATTGAGCTTCCTCGCTTTTCTTTCGCGCCATCTCGATGTCGCGACGCGACTTCGACTTCGTGACCAGCCACACACCGCTGAACACCAGGACGACCGCCAGCGCATGCGTGGGCTTCAGGATGCCGATGCCCATCAGCAGCGAGGCAGCCACGGAAACAATGGGCTGCACGTAGTTGTAGACCGAGACGACGGTCGGGCGCAGCGTGCGCTGTCCAATCATGGTCAGGATATAGCCGAAGAACGTTCCGATGCACACGACGTAGGCCACCTCCCACCACGTCTTGGCTGGTATGGGCTCGGCCAGCACCTCCGACACATGGCCGAACGTGAACGGCAACAGCATCAGCGTTGCCCACGAGAACATGTACTTGTTGATGGTGAACACGTTGTACCGACGGATGAGCGGATTGAACAGCGACAGGTACAGCGCGAAGGAGAACTGGGCAAAGAGGCAGAAGAGGTCGCCCCGGATGTCGCCCACCTTGTCGCTGGCATGCGCTGCCGAGGTGAGAATCAGAATGAGCGCGCCGCTGCAACCCATCAGCACACCCGTCGCCTTTTTCCCCGTGATGGGCTCCTTCAGGATGATGGCTGCCAGCAACATGGCGAAGATGGGCATCGACGTGGTGACGATGCTCGCATTGATGGGCGACGTGATGCTCAGGCCGATGGTGTAGCAACACTGGTTGCACACCAGTCCGAAGAGTCCCGCACCGATGAACATCAGCTTGTCGCGCAGCGGAACGTGCTCCTTGGGCGCAAACAGCGAGGCCAGCCAGAACAGCAGACAGGCACCCACCACGCGGAAGGTGACCATGGTGATGCCGTCGAAGCCGTGCGTCATGGCATCCTTGCCCACAGGAGCCATCAGTCCCCATCCGGCACAGGCTCCGAACATGCTCAGATGGGCTATCAATGCTTTGTTGTCTTTCATCATTCCATTTTTTATTTATAAACGATGAAGCCGGGCAGGTGTCATCATTCTTTTCCGTAAAAATGTGCGTGAAAGTTGCCCGAAATAGAAATCTTCTTTGTACCTTTGCACACATTAAAGGTGCTAACTGAAATATGGAAACAAAACAAAAATACACGTATGATGAGGCTTTCGAGGCCTCTTTGGCTTATTTCAAGGGTGACGAACTGGCTGCCCGTGTGTGGGTGAACAAATATGCCATGAAAGATTCCTATGGCAATATCTACGAGAAGTCGCCCGAACAGATGCACTGGCGTATCGCCAACGAGATAGCACGGATAGAACAGAAATACAAGAACCCGATGACGGCCCAGGAGATTTTCGACCTGCTGGACCACTTCCGCTATATCGTGCCTGCAGGCAGTCCGATGACGGGCATCGGCAACAATTACCAGATTGCGTCGCTGTCGAACTGCTTTGTCATCGGTCTGGATGGTGACGCCGACAGCTACGGCGCCATCCTGCGCATCGACGAGGAGCAGGTGCAGCTGATGAAGCGTCGCGGTGGAGTAGGGCACGACCTGAGCCATATCCGTCCGAAGGGACAGCCGGTGAACAATTCGGCGCTGACCTCTACGGGACTCGTGCCCTTCATGGAGCGATATAGTAATAGTACGCGCGAGGTGGCACAGGACGGCCGACGCGGTGCGCTCATGCTCAGCGTGAGCATTAAGCATCCGGAGGCTGAGGCGTTTATCGACGCCAAGATGACGGAGGGCAAGGTGACCGGTGCCAATGTCAGCGTGAAGATAGACGACGAGTTCATGCGCTGTGCTACGGAGAACAAGCCCTATGTGCAGCAGTTCCCCATAGCAGCAGACCATCCTCAGGTGAAGAAGGAAATCTCCGCCAAGGATCTCTGGGAGAAAATCGTGCACAACGCCTGGAAAAGTGCCGAGCCCGGCGTGCTGTTCTGGGACACCATCCTTCGCGAGAGTATTCCCGACTGCTATGCCGACCTGGGATTCCGTACCGTCAGCACCAATCCTTGCGGTGAGATTCCCCTCTGTCCCTACGACTCCTGCCGACTGCTGAGCATCAACCTCTATTCCTATGTGAAGAACGCCTTCCAGAAGGACGCCTATTTCGACTACGAGCTGTTCAAGAAGCATGTGCAGAAGGCCCAGCGACTGATGGACGACATCGTCGACCTGGAACTGGAGAAGATAGACCTGATCATGCAGAAGATAGAAAGCGACCCGCAGTCGATGGAGGTCAAGGGTGCCGAGATGCACCTCTGGGAAAAGATCAAGAAAAAGAGTGGCATGGGACGCCGCACGGGTGTAGGCATCACTGCCGAGGGTGACATGATTGCCGCCATGGGACTGCGCTATGGCACGCAGGAGGCTACCGACTTCAGCGTGGAGGTGCACAAGACGCTGGCGCTGAATGCCTACCGCTCCAGCGTGGAGATGGCGCGTGAGCGCGGTGCCTTTGCCGTTTACGACGCCCAGCGCGAGGAGAACAACCCGTTCATCCAGCGCATCAAACAGGCCGACGAGACCTTGTATGCCGACATGGTGAAATACGGTCGACGCAACATTGCCTGTCTGACGATAGCCCCCACGGGTACGACGAGTCTGATGACGCAGACCACGAGTGGTATCGAACCCGTCTTCCTGCCCGTCTACAAGCGCCGTCGCAAGGTCAATCCTAACGACGCCGACGTGCATGTTGACTTCGTCGACGAGGTAGGCGACTCCTTCGAGGAGTACATCGTATACCATCCCAAGTTCATGGAGTGGATGAAGGCCAACGGTATGGACACCACGAAGCGATACACCCAGGAAGAGATTGACGAACTGGTGAGCCAGTCGCCCTACAACAAGGCAACTGCCAATGACGTGGACTGGCTGATGAAGGTGCGCATGCAGGGCGCTATCCAGAAATGGGTGGACCACTCCATCAGCGTCACCGTCAACCTGCCCAACGATGTGGACGAAGCACTGGTCAACCGTCTTTATGTGGAGGCTTGGCGCTCAGGATGCAAAGGCTGTACCATCTATCGTGACGGAAGCCGTGCGGGTGTGATGGTTAGCGTGGAGAAGAAAGACAAGGAAGAAGACACCACGAAGGACAATAACATGGAGCAGAAGGTGGATGCCCCCTGCAAGCACCCGGAGGTGACGGAGATTCGCCCGAAGGAACTGGAGTGCGACGTGGTCCGCTTCCAGAACAACAAGGATAAATGGGTAGCCTTCGTAGGTCTGTTGGACGGCTATCCCTATGAAATCTTCACTGGTCTGCAGGACGACGAGGAAGGTATCGTGTTGCCCAAGACGGTGACGAAGGGAAAGATTATCAAGCAGATGAACGAGGACGGCACGAAGCGCTATGACTTCCAGTTTGAGAACAAGCGTGGCTATAAGACCACCGTCGAAGGACTGAGCGAGAAATTCAATCCGGAGTACTGGAACTATGCCAAGCTGATTAGCGGCGTGCTTCGCTACCGTATGCCTATCGACCATGTCATCAAACTGGTTTCCAGTCTTCAGCTGAAATCTGAGAGCATTAACACCTGGAAGGTCGGCGTGGAGCGTGCCTTGAAGAAATATATTGTGGATGGTACCGAGGCTAAGGGACAGAAGTGTCCTAACTGCGGATCGGAAAGTCTGGTGTACCAGGAAGGTTGTCTGATTTGTAAGAACTGCGGATCGTCACGATGCGGATAAACCAGTCTTATATCATACTGCGGGAAGTCCGCTTCCATGCCTTTCATGGGGTAATGCCCCAGGAGAGGAAGGTGGGAGCGGACTTCACCGTGTCCTTGCGCGTGGGGGTGGATCTGAGCCTTCCCGCTGAGAGCGATGACGTTGCCGATACGCTGAACTATGCCACACTCTACGAGGTCGTGAAACAGCAGATGGAGATACCCTCGCAACTGCTGGAACACGTTGCCGGGCGTGTCGGGAAGGCTGTGATGGACACCTTCCCGCAAGTGACTGGCGTCGACGTGACACTGACGAAACTGAATCCCCCGATGGGGGCGGATTGTGCAGGAGCCAGTGTGGAGTTACACTTAATAAATGATAAAACTAAGGTATAAGTGCTGTGTTTCTGAGGGAAAATCATTATTTTTGCACCCACAATGAAGAATAGGTTAGTAGCGCTGATATGGATAACGTGTTTGTTTGTAGCTGTAGCATCGGCTGCAAACAAGAAATTCACACTGGTTATTGATGCCGGGCACGGCGGCACGGACGCAGGAGCAATCGGCACAATCACCAAAGAGAAGCACATCAACCTGAATGTGGCACTTGCCTTTGGCAGACTGGTGGAGCGCAACTGTCCCGATGTGCGCGTCATCTATACCCGCAAGACGGATGTGTTCGTGCCCTTGCATACCCGTGCAGATATTGCCAACCGCAACAAGGCCGACCTTTTCATCTCCATCCATACCAATGCGTTGCCCAAGGGACGCATCTCCAGAGGTCTGGAGACCTACACGCTGGGTATGCATCGTGCTGCTGACAACCTGGATGTGGCCAAGCGCGAGAACTCGGTCATCCTGATAGAGACCGACTACAAGCAACGCTATCAGGGATTCGACCCGCGCTCATCAGAGAGCTACATCATGTTTGAATTCATGCAAGACCGCAATATGGCGCAGAGTGTGGACCTGGCCAAATATGTCCAGCGTCGTACATGTGCCGCTGCCGGTCGTCAGAATAAAGGGGTGAAACAGGCGGGGTTCCTGGTGCTTCGCGAAACATCGATGCCCAGCTGTCTGATTGAACTTGGCTTTATCTCAACACCCGATGAGGAGCGTTTTTTGCATTCCACTGCTGGCGTCGACCAGTTAGGTCGCGGAATCTATCAGGCTTTTATGGACTATCGTGCCCAGTATGACAAGAACATTAGTGTTCCGTTCAAGGCTGAATCTCGTCAGGATATCTCCATCCCGACGGTTGTGCCCGAGACCGTCAAACAACAGGAACCGGTCAAACAACCAGAACCGGTCAAGCAACCCGAAACTGTAGAACAGCCTGCTCCTGAGGCTCCGTCTGCCCCCGTTTCACAGCCTGCTCCCGAGGCTCAGCAAACCACAGCTGCCCAGCCCGTCAATGAGCCACAGACCCCTCCTCGTGCGGAGGCTCCTGTCTTTAAGTTGCAGATACTGGCGAGCGGTATGCGCCTGAAGGTCACAGACCGTCGTTTGAAAGGCCATCAAGAGGCAGAATACTACGAGGAAGGCGGACTCTTTAAGTACACGGTGGGCGCATCAGAGAACTATAACGAGATTAACCAACTGCGCAAATCGCTATCGGAGCAGTTCCCGGAGGCTTTTGTCATCGCTTTTAAGAATGGGCAGAAGATGAATATACAGGAAGCCATCAGAGAGTTCAAGAAAAAGAAATAATCATAATTAGAGTCAAGATATGAAATTCTTTACGAAGGAGGTAAAAATAGCATTGATAGCCCTGGTGGGTATCGTCGTATTGTTTTACGGACTACAGTTCCTGAAAGGACTGAACGTCTTTTCCAGCGATTCGTCGTACTATGTCGCTTTCGACGATGTTAGCGGATTGTCTTCCTCGTCGCCCGTTTACGCTAATGGTTATCGTGTTGGCGTTGTCAAATCGCTTAGCTATGACTATAACCCTCAAGGCAAGATTATTGCTGAGTTGGGACTGGATAACAACATGCGAGTTCCGCAAGGCTCTCATGCTGAACTGGCCAGTGACCTGTTAGGTAACATCAAGATCAATTTGGTGTTGTCTGACGATCCTATCCATATGTTGAGTAAGGGTGACACCATCAGCGGAAAGACGGAACAGGGACTGATGAACAAGGTGGGCAATATGGTGCCTGCCATAGAACGCATGCTGCCCAAGCTCGATTCAATCATGACTAGTCTGAACACATTGCTGGCTGATCCTGCCTTGCGTAACACTTTGCACAACGTGGAGGGAATGACCGGCAATCTTAATGCAACCAGTGCGGAACTGAAAACCCTGTCGGCTTCACTGAACAGGGAAATGCCTGCCATGATGCAGAAAACAAACGATGTATTGGACAACACCCAGCAGTTGACTGGTAACTTGGCTGCCATTGATATTGCAGAAATGACTGAAAAGGTGAATAAGACCCTGGCCAATGTGGAGCAGATGACGCAGAAGTTGAACAGCAACGAAGGAACGCTGGGACTGCTGATGCGTGATGCTACGCTTTATCATAACCTGAGTTCCACAGCGGCTTCAGCCGACTCCCTGCTGATAGATTTGAAAGAACACCCCAAAAGGTATGTGCACTTCTCCATTTTTGGAAGAAAAGATAACTAAAAAAAGTGTCTTATTTTTATTTTGTATAAATAAGATGAATATTTCAATTACTTTCAACGATTTGTTCGCAACTGCTTGATATTTGTATCTTTCAAGTCGTGGTGGCTTTTTAGAGTGCACATGCGTAGAGGCATGTGCATTTCTGTGCTAAGTTATTGCAAATCAAGTGTATGGAATTTTGCAAGAGGATAGGAAGTGGCGGGAATAGTCTGAAAGGTATAAAACCCCTAAAATTAACAAGTTACGGGTTGTGGTATCATTGCCTACAAAAAAGACACATTTGTTCATTTCAAAAAAAATTCCGAACTTTGCATTCGAAAACAATAAACGTAAGACCAATTTTCGTCATTAATAATAAATAAAGTTGTATCGCCGCATGGGAAAAAATCCAAAGGCGCTTTGGGACAACTGCCTTTCACTGATAAGGGAAATCGTCACAGAGCAACAATATAAGGCCTGGTTCGCGCCAATTGTCTTCGAGAAATACGACGAAGACAGCCAGACTTTGCTCGTACAGGTACCGAGTATGTACGTGTACGAATATTTGGAGCAGTACTATGTGGGACTGTTGAGCAAAGTGCTGACACGTTGCTTCGGTCAGCAAATCCAACTGACCTATCGCATTGTTACTGATAAGACGAATGGCCTTTCACAGGATGTCGAGGCAGAGGCTCCCGTAGCCATTGAACCTGCTCCGGCTACCAACAGGGGTAACAAGGCTCCTACGGTGCTGGATGCTGCCCCTCAGGATTTGAATCCCCAACTGGATATTCATAAGACCTTCCGTAACTACATCGAGGGTGACTCCAATAAGTTGCCTCGTACTGTGGGACTGTCTATTGCCGAGCATCCTGGTAAGTCAACGTTTAACCCCTTCTTCGTCTTTGGTCCGTCGGGTTGTGGAAAGACTCATCTGATTAATGCGATTGGTGTCCGTTGTAAGGAGATGTACCAACATAAGCGTGTGCTCTATGTTTCTGCACGCCTGTTCCAAGTGCAGTTTACAGATGCCAGCCGTCAGAATACGGTTAACGATTTTATCAATTTCTACCAGACTATTGATGTGCTCATTATTGACGATGTGCAGGAATGGGCAACGGCAGAGAAGACGGTGGCTACCTTCTTCCATATCTTCGACCATTTGTTTAGGTTGGGAAAGCAGATCATTCTGGCTTCAGACCGTCCTCCAGTGGATTTGAAGTGGTTGCAGGATCGTATGCTGACGCGTTTCTCCTGCGGTCTGATTGCCGAGTTGGAGAAACCTAACGTACAGCTGTGCAAGGATATCTTGGATGCAAAGTGTCGTCGTGATGGACTGAAGATTCCTGAGGATGTTATCCAGTTTATTGCTGAGACTGCCAATGGTAGCGTCCGTGACTTGGAGGGTGTTATCAATTCGCTCCTTGCCTATAGTGTTGTCTATAATTCCAATATAGATATGCGGCTTGCTGAACGAATCATCAAGCGCGCGGTGAAGATAGACAACAAGCCGCTGACCATTGATGATATTCTGGACAAGGTGTGCAACCATTATGGTGTCAGCCAGCAATCAATATTCAGTCGTTCACGTAAACGTGACTATGTGTTGGTACGCCAGATTTCGATGTATCTCGCCCAGAAATACACCAAGATGCCTGCTTCACGCATTGGTCAACTGATTGGTGGACGAGATCATTCTACAGTCATTCACAGTTGCTCGGCTATTGAACAGCGCTTGAAGATAGACAAGGCATTCAGTTCCGAAGTGAGCAGTATAGAGAATTCCTTTAAACTGAGAGATAAGAAGTAAAAAAAGACAACCGTTAAAGGTTGTCTTTTTCTATATCCTTGAAGTATTTGTAAGTGGCGACCTTCAACTCGTCAGTGGCAGGTTCGTCGCAAACGATGATGCCGTGCTGATGGGTTTGCAGGGCTGAGATGGTCCATGCCTGGCAGACGGGACCTTCGATGGCAGCCTGCAAAGCGCGAGCCTTATGGTGTCCGTTACAGAGAATCATCACCTCACGGGCAGCCATTACGGTGCCCACACCTACGGTCAATGCCAGCTTGGGCACTTTGTTGACGTCGTTGTCGAAGAAGCGTGAATTAGCGATGATGGTGTCCGATGTCAGTGTCTTGACACGTGTCTTGGAAGCAAGGCTTGAGAAAGGCTCGTTGAAGGCGATATGTCCGTCGGGACCGATACCTCCGATGAACAGGTCGATGCCGCCAGCCTTCTGAATCATCTCCTCGTAGTGGGCACACTCAGCCTCCAAATCCTTGGCGTTGCCGTTTAGAATATGGATATTCTCCTTGGGACAGTCAATATGGTCGAACAGGTTGCGAGCCATGAAAGAATGGTACGACTCGGGATGTGACTCGGGCAGTCCAACATACTCGTCCATGTTGAACGTCAGCACATTCTTGAATGATACACGGCCTTCCTTGTTGGCTTTGACGAGACAGGCATACATTCCCTCGGGTGAACTACCGGTAGGCAAACCTAGAACAAAGGGCTTCTCTGCTGTGGGCTTGAAGGCGTTGATACGCTCAATGACGTGCTCAGCAGCCCATTGCGACATTTTCTGATAATCTGATTCGATAATAACTCTCATAAGTAATTGTTTAAAAAGTTGTACTGTTTCCGGCTGCAAAGTTATAAAATAATTGTGAAAGGTGAATGCATAACAGAATTTTTTTTTGTACCTTTGCATCCGTATTATATAATATGTATGAAGGAATTTGTTATATCTGAGGTCAAGGCGGAAACGGCTGTGCTTGTCGGACTGATTACGCAACAGCAGGATGAGGCCAAGACAAAAGAATATCTGGATGAACTGGAGTTTCTGGCTGATACGGCGGGTGCCGTCACCGTGAAACGCTTTACACAAAGGGTGCAAGGACCTAGTCAGGTGACCTATGTGGGAAAGGGTAAACTGGAAGAAATCAGTCAATACATCAAGATGCAGGAAGAGGCTGCTGATGACGATCCTACAGGCGAGACACAGCCTGTGGGTATGGTTATTTTCGATGACGAACTGTCAGCCAAGCAGATACGTAATATCGAGACGCAACTGAAAGTGAAGATACTGGACCGCACGTCGCTCATCCTGGATATCTTTGCCATGCGTGCCCAGACAGCCGAGGCCAAGACGCAGGTCGAACTGGCTCAATATCGTTATATGCTACCCCGCCTACAACGCTTATGGACTCACTTGGAGCGCCAGGGCGGCGGTTCGGGTTCCGGAGGCGGCAAGGGTTCAGTAGGCCTTCGTGGTCCTGGTGAGACTCAGTTAGAGATGGACCGAAGAATCATCCTGCATCGTATCACACTGCTCAAACAGCGTCTTCAGGAGATTGATCAGCAGAAAACCACTCAGCGTAAGAACCGTGGCCGCTTAATCCGTGTGGCCTTGGTGGGCTATACCAATGTGGGCAAGTCTACGATGATGAACCTGTTGTCAAAAAGTGAGGTCTTCGCAGAGAATAAGCTGTTTGCTACCCTTGATACCACCGTACGCAAGATGGTCATTGACAATCTGCCCTTCCTGTTGGCTGATACCGTCGGATTTATCCGTAAACTGCCTACCGATCTGGTTGACTCGTTCAAGTCAACACTTGATGAGGTGCGTGAGGCCGACCTGCTTGTCCACGTTGTTGACATTTCTCATCCCGATTTCGAAGAACAGATCAATGTTGTAGAGAAGACACTCTCCGACCTGGGCTGTTCAGACAAACCTTCTATGTTGGTATTCAACAAGATAGATGCCTATGCCTGGACTCCGCAGGATGAGGACGACCTGACAGCACCCACCCGTGAGAACATCTCACTGGAGGAGTTGAAGAAGACGTGGATGGCTAAGATGCAAGGTGACTGCCTTTTCATCTCTGCCCGTGAGAAGCAGAATATTGAAGAGTTGCGCGAGGTGCTTTATCAGAAAGTCCGTGAGCTGCACGTTCAGAAATACCCCTACAATGACTTTTTGTATACAGTAGAAGAATAACCATTACAAGATACTTATTTATGAGGAATTACAGACAACTGACACAAGATGAGATTAACGTCCTTGAGAACAATAGCTGTTGGGCAGAGGACTGGACAAGAGTAATGGTGGATGAGGCTTTCTCGCCCTATGGTTTCCACCGCGTGATATTCTATGGTGATATTCGTCTGGGCAAATTCGAGAAACAGGTAGAGGTCACCAAGGGCTTTACCAAACATTCGGGCATCAACGATGCCACCTTGCGTAATGTTACGGTGGGCGACGACTGCTTGATAGAGAAGATCGGTAATTTCATCAACAACTATACCTTTGGTGATGACTGCTATATCTCCAATGTTTCCACCATGGAGACTACCGAGGGTGCCACTTATGGCGAAGGTCATCAGGTTAGCGTACTCAACGAGATGGGCGACGGCAATGTTGTCCTGTTCCATGACCTGAATTCCCAGTTGGCTGCATTCATGGTCAAGCACTTTAAGGACAAGCAGCTGAAAGATACCCTCCTGCGACTTGTCAACGAAGAAATCCGCTTCACCCAGCCAGAGCGTGGCACAATTGGCAATGGTGTGAAAATTATCAATTCCAAGGAGATTACCAATACCGTTGTGAAGGACGACTGCGAGATTAATGGTGCGGCAAGGCTCTCTGATTGTACCATCCTGAGCTCGAAGGATGCCTCGGTATATATTGGAACTGGTGTTATCTGCGAAAACTCTATTATCTCGAATGGTTGCAGCATCACCAACTCTGTGAAGATGCAGGACTGCTTTGTGGGTGAGGCCTGCCAGATTACCAACGGTTTTACCGCAGAGGCCAGTGTATTCTTTGCCAACTCCTATATGGCCAACGGTGAGGCCTGTGCAGCTTTCTGCGGCCCGTTCTCGGCTTCTCACCATAAGTCAAGCCTGCTCATCGGTGGTGAGTTCTCTTTCTATAATGCCGGCTCTAACACCAATTTCTCCAACCATGCCTACAAGATGGGCCCCATGCACTACGGAACACTGGAGCGCGGTTCCAAGACTGCTTCAGGAGCCTATGTGCTGATGCCTGCCAAGATTGGCGCTTTCTCTGTCTGCTTCGGCAAACTGATGAACCATCCAGACATGCGTTGTCTGCCATTTGCCTACCTGATGGCTTATGGTGAGACCATGTATATCGTGCCAGGCCGTAATATCACTACGGTGGGACTCTACCGCGATATCAAGAAATGGCCCAAGCGCGATAAACGAGCTAGTTCATGTCGCAAGAGTGTTATAAACTTCGACTGGCTTTCTCCCTTTACCGTCGGTGAAATAGTAGAGGGTAAGCATATCCTTGAGTCTTTACGCCAGGCTGGAGGAAAGAACGTCTCAAGCTATAACTTCCAAGAATACATTATCAACGCTTCGTCGCTGACCAAGGGTATCAAGTATTACGATATTGCCCTGCGTATCTATATGGGGGCAGTGCTGAAACGCGCAGCTAAAGGAGGCTTTCTTGGCAAGCCGACATCAACGACAGGCGAGGGCAAGTGGAACGACCTCTCTGGTCTGTTGCTGCCTGCCAGCGAAGAGCAACGCCTAATTGACGATATCAAGAACGGAACCATTGAGAGCATCCAGGATGTGTTAGATCGTTTCAATGATATTAACGACCACTATCGTGAGTATCAATGGGTGTGGACCTACAAGCTGATTCTTGATTACTATGGCCTTGAAGAGTTGAATGATGCCGCCATGCAGCGCATCCGTGAGGACTATGTCCGAGCCCGTCGTGCATGGATTGCTGAAATCCGCAAGGATGCCCAGAAGGAATTCGAGATGGGAGATGTCGAGCAGGATGTATTTGATGACTTTATTTCAAAATTAGACCACGAAACAGATTATGAAGACTAAATTTTTGGTTGCAGCCTGTCTGATGGCATTGGGAATGTCCGTTCAGGCAAAAGATTTTAAGTACACTACAGTTAATGGCGATCTGACGAAGACTCGCATCTACACGTTGGACAATGGTCTGAAAATATACCTCTCCGTAAATCCAGAGAAACCCCGCATCCAGACCTACATTGCCGTTCGCACTGGTTCGAAGAACGACCCTGCTGAGACTACTGGTCTTGCTCACTATTTGGAACATCTGATGTTCAAAGGCACCAAGCAGTTTGGTACCAACAACCCTACTGCTGAGGCTCCTCTGCTCGACCAAATAGAACAGCGCTATGAGGCTTATCGTAAGCTCACGGATCCGGCTGCTCGCAAGAAAGCCTATCATGAGATTGACTCTGTCTCACAGGTTGCAGCCCAGTATTTCATTCCCAACGAGTATGATAAGTTGATGGCAGCTATTGGTGCTCAGGGAACCAATGCTTTCACTTCTAACGATGTGACATGCTACACCGAGGATATCCCCTCTAATGAGGTGGAGAACTGGGCTAAGATACAGGCAGACCGCTTCCAGCATATGGTGATTCGTGGTTTCCACACCGAGTTGGAGGCTGTGTATGAGGAGTATAACATGTACCTGACAGATGATGGTGACAAGATATGGAGTGCGTTAGGCAAAAAACTTACCCCGACACACCCCTATGGCACGCAGACCACGATTGGTACTCAGGCCCACCTGAAGAACCCATCTATTACGAATATTAAGAACTACTTTAAGAAGTGGTATGTACCCAACAACGTGGCCATCTGCATGGCTGGTGATTTTGATCCTGACAAGGTGGTAGCCATCATTGACCGCTATTTCGGAAAGTGGAAGCCTGCTGCTGACGTCTCTCAGCCCGTCTTCCCAGCCCAGCGCAAACTCACGGCTCCATCGGACACCACTATTATCGGACAGCAGGCTGACCAAGTGTGGATGGGATGGCTGGCTAAGAAAGCCTCAGACTTGCAGTGTGACACCCTTGACGTTATTGGTGACATGCTGAGCAATGGACGTGCAGGTATCTTTGACCTCAACCTGAACCAACAGATGAAGGTACAGGTGGCTCAAGCTGGTATACAGACTCAGCAAGACTATTCGTCATTCCTGCTCATCGGTATGCCCAAGCCCGGTCAGTCACTGGAAGAAGTGCGCTCGCTGATGCTGGCAGAACTTGAGAATCTGAAGCAGGGCCGCTTCTCTGATGACTTGTTGCCCTCTGTCATCAATAACCGCAAACTGAGCGAACAGCGAGCCCTTGACAACAACACGTGGCGCGTCCGCCAGCAGATGAACGCCTTTATCAATGGCGAGAGCTGGCAGCATCATGTCGGTCAGACGGAGCGTATCGCCCGGATGACCAAGCAGCAGATTGTCGACTTCGCCCGCCGTTTCTTTACCGATGGTTATGCCACTGTCTTCAAGAAGCAAGGTGTTGACACCCTTCAGAAGAAGATTGACAAGCCTGCCATCACGCCAATTCCCACCAATCGTGACCAAGTAAGCCGTTTTGTGACGGATATCCAGAATGCTAAGGTAGAGCCTATTCAGCCTCAGTTTCTCGATTTCAATCGTGATGTCACCATTGGAGAGGTTAAGAAGGGCTTACCCCTCCTGTATAAGCAGAATACCGACAACCAGCTGTTCAATCTTGTGTTCCGTTTCGACTTCGGTCATGAGGATGACAACCGTTACGATATCGCCTCCAACTATCTTGATTATGTGGGTACCAAGAAGTTGTCGGCTACCGATATCAAGCAGCAGTTCTATAAGCTGGCCTGCAACTATAACATCAGCGTCAATAGCGATAACCTGAATGTCTCTCTTTCTGGACTCAGCGAAAATATGCCTGCAGCTCTGAAACTGTTAGAGGATGTGCTGCATAACGCACAGGGCGACAAGGCTTCATACGATCAGTTTGTAGCACTGACACTCAAAAACCGCGATGATGCCAAGAAGGACCAGCGTACCTGTTTCGACTACTTGTTCAGTTATGGTGTCTATGGCCCTCACAATATGCGTCGTGCTGATATGACTGCAGACGAATTACGTCAAGCAAATCCTCAGCAGTTGCTTAACCTGTTAGGTGGTCTCTGCCAGTTGCAGCACACCGTTCTGTATTACGGTCCCCTGAGTCAAAAGGAACTTGCTGCCGAGTTGAGCAAGAGTCATAAGACACCCAAGCAGTTGGCTGTTGTTCCTCATGGACAACCTTTTACCAAGCAGCTCACCCCACAGAATGAGATATGGATGGCTCCTTATGATGCCAAAAATATCTATATGCGTATGTACCACAACGAGGGACGCGACTTCAATCCTGATGAGACTGCTACTATTACACTCTTCAACGAGTATTTCGGAGGAGGTATGAACGGTATTGTATTCCAGGAGCTTCGCGAGGCTCGTGGTTTGGCTTACAATGCAGGTGCCAACTACGGACGCATCTCCAAGAAGGGCGAGAAGGAGAGCTTCTTCACCCATATCATCACTCAAAATGACAAGATGATGGATTGCGTGCGTCAATTCCACCAGATACTGGATACCATCCCGCAGTCAGAAGCCGCCTTCCAGATTGCCAAGGATGCCGTGATTAAGCAACTGGCTTCTCAGCGTATCACCAAGATGAACGTCATCTACAGCTACCTCATGATGAAGAAGTTAGGTTTGGACTACGACCTCAACGAGAAAATGTATCGTGATATGCAGAAGATGACCCTTAAGGACATCATCAATTTCGAGCAGAGCAACATGGCGCGCAAGCCTTACCGTTATCTCATTTTGGGTGACGAGAAGGAACTCGACATGAAGTCACTCGAGAAGATTGGTCCTATCCGTCGCTTGACATTGGAAGATATTTTCGGATATTAATAACTAACAAGCAAATACAACTATGGCAAAAACACCAGAATTCAAGTATGCCCCCATGTTTCAGGTGGGCAAGGACACAACCGAGTATCGCCTGCTGACAAAGGAAGGCGTAACCACTACCGAGTTTGAAGGCAAGCAGATTGTTAAAGTATCTAAGGAAGCACTTACTCTCCTGGCTCAGCAGGCTTTCCACGATGTGGAGTTCATGCTGCGTCGTGAACATAACGAGCAAGTAGCAAAGATACTGACCGACCCTGAGGCCAGCGAGAATGACAAGTATGTAGCCCTGCAGTTCCTGCGCAATGCCGAGGTGGCTTGCAAGGGCATCCTGCCTTTCTGCCAGGATACCGGTACTGCCATCATCCATGGCGAGAAGGGTCAGCAGATATGGACAGGCTTCGAGGATGAGGAGGCCTTGTCGCTAGGTGTGTTCAACACCTTTACCCAGGACAACCTGCGCTATTCTCAGAACGCTCCTCTGAACATGTACGACGAGGTGAACACCCGCTGCAACCTGCCTGCACAGATTGATATCGAGGCTACCGAGGGTGCTGAGTATAAGTTCGTGATGGTTGCTAAGGGTGGTGGCTCGGCCAACAAGACCTATTTCTATCCTATGACCAAGGCTACTATCCAGAATGAGGGTACACTCATCCCATTCTTGGTAGAGAAGATGAAGAGTCTGGGTACAGCAGCCTGTCCGCCATACCATATCGCCTTCGTGATTGGTGGCACATCGGCTGAGAAGAACCTGCTCACCGTGAAGCTTGCTTCTATCAAGTACTACGACGGTCTGCCCACCACAGGCGATGAGACCGGTCGTGCCTTCCGTGATGTCGATCTGGAGCAGAAGCTCATCAAGGAGGCTCAGAAGATTGGTCTGGGTGCTCAGTTCGGTGGCAAGTACCTGGCTCACGATATCCGTGTGGTTCGTCTGCCTCGTCACGGTGCCTCTTGTCCTATCGGTATGGGCGTTTCTTGTTCTGCTGACCGTAATATCAAGGCAAAGATTAATGCCGACGGTATCTGGTTGGAGAAGATGGACAGCAACCCCACAGAGCTCATCCCCGAGGAGCTGCGCAAGCCGGGCGAGGGTGGCAAGGGTATCGAGATTGACCTGAACGAGGGTATCGATGCTGTTCGTAAGGAGCTCTCAAAATATCCTGTCTCTACCCGTGTGAACCTGAAGGGTACCATCATTGTGGCTCGCGACATTGCTCATGCTAAGCTGAAGGCCCGTCTGGATGCCGGTGAGGGTATGCCCGACTATTTCAAAAAGTACCCCGTGCTGTATGCCGGACCTGCCAAGACACCAGAGGGTTATCCTTGTGGTTCGATGGGACCGACCACCGCTAACCGTATGGACCCCTACGTGGACGAGTTCCAGGCTAATGGTGCCTCACTGGTGATGATTGCCAAGGGTAACCGTTCAGACGTAGTGACAGAGGCTTGTAAGAAGCATGGCGGTTTCTATCTGGGAACTATCGGAGGTGTTGCTGCAGTCCTCTCGCAGAGCAGCATCAAGAGCATCGAGTGCGTAGAATATCCCGAGCTCGGTATGGAGGCTGTATGGAAGATTGAGGTAGAGAATTTCCCCGCCTTCATCCTCGTAGATGACAAGGGCAACGATTTCTTCAAGACCCTGAAACCCTGGTGCCCGAAGAAATGAGGAATGAGAAATGGATAACTGCCGTCCTGTTGCTGCTGCTGACCATCTCGGCGGCAGCACAGGATGTTATGATTCAGCGTGGATGCCGCGTAGGTAAACTAAGGCCGCGAGACATGGTGTTGCATCGCGGCGCTCCAGGTGGCCAGCCCAAGCAGGTAGGTGGCGACTTCTATCACGGTGACCGCAACCAGCTGACCGTGCTGGTATCTTTCAGCGATCAGCAGTTTTTGGTGGATGATCCGGTGCCCGTATGGAATCGTATTCTGAATGAACCCAACTATACGGAGGGCTCGTTCAATGGCTCCGTCCACGACTACTTCTATGCCCAGAGCAATGGCAATTTCAACATGACGTTCGACCTGCAGTGTGTAACCCTCGGTGAGTCGCGGGTGAAATATCGCAGTTGGGATAGTTCGAAATATGGAGATCCAGGCAATGATGACGAGAATTCACAGTATCTGGTGCAGGACATTATGGAGGTGCTGAAGACTCGTGACATCGACTGGTCGCTCTACGATTGGAATGGCGACGGCTATATCAATCAGTTGCTCATCATCTATGCAGGCAAGTCTATGAACTTGGATGGTGACAAAAATTCCATATGGGCACACCAATGGTGGATGAGTGAACACCAGAAGGACCGTAAGGAGGGTGTCTATTGTGAGCCCATTCTCGTTACCTATGGCGACAAGCAATACCTTGTTGACTGCTATTGTGCCACCATGGAGGAAGCATATGGCGACTATCGTTCCTTCGGCACCCTCTGCCACGAGTACACCCATTGCTTTGGCTTCCCCGACTTCTATACCAGAGGTCTTTACACGACACCCCGTGACTGGGACCTGATGGATTCCAGCTATAATAACAATGGCTTCTGTCCGGGCAACTATTCCGGTCACGAACGCATGATGATGGGATGGTTTACCCCCACGGCGCTCACTACGACGCGAACCGTTAGCAACATGCCTGCCAACGATGCCTACATCATCTATAACGATGCCCATCCTGACGAGTATTACATGGTTGAGAACCGACAAAAAACAGGGTGGGACAGTTCTCTTCCTGGCAGTGGCCTCGTTGTCTTCCATGTCGATTACGATGAGAATACGTGGTTGTTTGGTGTTCCTAATACTTCTTCCAAGCTCTGCTATCACATTATTCCTGCTAACAAAGAATCCTCGTATTCTTACGAAGCGTACTGGCCCTATCCCTATCTGGGTAACGACTCGCTGACCAATTCCTCTAAGCCAGCAGCCACGCTCAATAATGAGAATACCGACGGCACTAAGCTGATGAATAAGTCGGTGCGCGACATTGACGTTACCAACGGCTTGGCCTCCTTCCGCTTCACGGAAGATACACCCACAGGCATTGAAGAACGTACCACTCAGCAATTGCCTGAGACACTCTATGACCTTGGACCGATATATATTATAAGGTATTCCAATGGTACAATCAAGAAAGTGATGAAACATAAAAACAAATAAACGATGAAACGACTGACTGGCCTCTTACTGACCTGTTGCATGGTGCTCACGATGAGCGCTCAGACGGCACGAGAAGAAATTAAGGCTAACAAGTTCCTGTCAGCAAGTAACTATCTTGACTATGACAACTACCCCGCTACTAAACCGCTCACACCAGCGCCTAAAGGTTATGAGCCCTACCTGATGAACCACTACGGACGTCATGGGTCTCGTTGGCTAATCAATGAACATCAGTATACTGGTATTCTTAATACGCTCCGCAAAGCTAGCGAGCAGGGAAAATTGACCACGGCAGGCGAGGATGTGATGCGCCAGGTGGATATCATCTATCAGTCATCCATCAAGCGCCTAGGCGATCTTACAACTGTTGGTGAACGCCAGCACCATGGCATCGGAAAACGTATGGCTCAGAACTTCCCTGAGATATTTAAGAAGGAAGGTTTACCTGTTGATGCCCGTTCTACCGTGGTTATCCGCTGTATCCTCTCGATGGTGGCTGAGTGTGAAGAAATTGCTGCAGCCAATCCCACGGCTCAGTTTCATAACGATGTAAGCCAGTCTTTGCAATATTACTTGAACCAGCCTCGGTCGCAGTTCCTTGACAGTGTTCGCAAGAGCACCCGTGGCATGCGTCATGAGTTGGAAAACAAGTTGCTCAAGGAAAGTCATCCTGAGCGGTTGATGGGTGTGCTGTTCAATGATGCTCAGTGGGCTGCTGACAGTGTGAAAGCTGCAGACTTTGTCTCTGGTTTGTTCGACATTGCTACCAATATGCAGAGTCATGACTTAGGACTCGACCTCTATTCCTATTTCACCGATGAGGAAATCTATGCTCAGTGGCGTGTCCGTAACATGGGCTGGTATATTGACTATGGTGCTTCTCCGCTGGGTGGTGGGGTGCAGCCGTTTTGTCAGGCTAACCTGTTGAAGGACATCATTCAGGTGGCTGATACTACGAAGCAAACCAGTGCTGTGCTACGCTTCGGTCATGAGGTATGTGTGATGCCTCTGGCTTGTCTGTTGGAGTTGGATAACTGCGGTTATGTCACGGATGACCTTGAAAATCTCGATCAAGTGTGGCGTAACTATAAGATATATCCCATGGCGTGCAACGTCCAACTGGTGTTCTACCGGCCCGTATCAGGTAAGGGCGACATACTGGTGAAGGCGCTCCTGAACGAACGTGAGGCAACGTTGCCTGTAAAGACTAGGCAGTTCCCCTATTATAAGTGGAAAGACTTACGCCAGTACTACCTGAAACGGTTGGAATGGTTTGAAGGTAAAGAAAAAGAAAGTGCCCTCCAGAAATAGGGGGCACTTTTCTTATGGAAGGTATGATAATGAGCGGGTTATACTAAGTGCTCAATGAGGTCGGCACGGTCGCCTGGAAGCATGTCGATGACAGGAATCTCAATCATCGTGTAGCAAGCTGGCTGCAACCGCATGGATGCACGAGCCACATTGACCAGTACTTGACCAGTCAAAGCAGGGTTGTTAATCTGCATATTGAACTCCAAGCGCTGGTTCTGTGTCTGTCCGCTGACTCCTTTTCGTACAAGGTTAACACCGTGTCCCATGTCACGAACGTCATCTACGCTCTCCACTTGGAAGACATGCGTCTCATCAGAAGCGAAATAGGGGTCGGCCTTAATATCGGCAGCAACATCCTCCAGTTTAGCACCATCCTCCAACTCGACATATACCATGCGACGGTGGATACCCTCACCCAAAGGAATGGTCATGGAAAGCGCATTCTTGACACCCTTCTTGGAGCGTACGCAGACACTGTGACCCATTGACATGCCGGGTCCGAAGTTGGTGTAGCTCAGTCCTTTGGGAGCCAGACTCTGCATCAGCGTGCGTACGATGGAATCGGATCCCGGATCCCATCCGGCAGCGATAACGCTCACGGTACCTGTCTCCTTGTTAATAGCCATCAGACGCTCGCGATAGCCGCGGATGTTGGTGTGAATGTCGAATGAGTCGACGGTGTTGATGCCCAGCGGCAGTATCTGCTTGGCATATTCCTCACACGAGCGGGTAGGGGTGGCGAGGATGGCCACGTCGACGTTCTTCAATTCCTTGATATCCTTAACAACCTCATACTGAGCCAGTTCTGCTGGCTTCCCCTCGGCACCGTTTCGACGTACGATACCTGCAATCTCGAAGTCGGGAGCGGCTTCCAGTGCCTGAACGGTGTACTTTCCAATGTTGCCGTAACCTACGACGGCTGCTCTGATTTTCTTCATAATATGTTTCTTTGTTGGTCGATTTTTGTAATTCTGCTTGCAAAAGTACTGCTTTTTCTTTAATTTCGTGACATTTTGCCCTAAAAATTATCAAAAAACTTTCGTAGCGCATACGAAAAGCCAGTCCTTTAATGCTGTCCTATATCAAGAAAATAGATTTTTTTCAAAAAATGTGGTAAAAAGTACACTTATTTAATAAATAATGTGTAAATTTGCCGTCGAAATCAACCGAAGGTGTGAACTTTCAAGTATTAATTATAAACCATTAAAAATTTTATTCAAATGAAAAAGCTGTTAGTTATCGGTACAGCCGTCCTTTCCTTGGTGGCTTGTACAAAGGAAACAAACCTTTACGATCCTGCTGTTATTGAGAACAATCAGAAGGCTCAGTATGCTCAGCAGTTCGTAGAAAAGTATGGTGCAATCAATCCTGCTAAGTCTTGGGACTTGACAGATTTCTCTGCTTCGCTGACGCGTGGTGCTGCTGCAATTGAAACCAAGCTGGTGAAAGGTTTGGAATTCGATTTGAACTATAAGGTAGAAACTAACTTTATGGGAGGGTATACGCTAAAAAATCGTACAATCGGCAAGAACAAGTCGCTGTTTGATGCCATCCAGAAGGTGCTCCCCGATGGTAAGAAACATGAGGGTGTTCCCGTTGTATTGACTGCGCCCAGCAACTCGTTCACCATCTATCCTGTCAGCGTGCAGGGCATGTGGACTCATGATTTGTATGTGAAGGTCGGCAACGAAAAACCCGTAAAACTTTATGAAAAAAGATGGACAGACTATTCTCGTGCCTATGTCAATGGCGAATGGCTGAAAGGTAATGTTTCTGGGGTCCCGTTCTTTTATACTTTTAACGTAACCCAAAAGGCGGCGCTGAATGGTCTGTATGTAGAGGCTCCTGTAGGTACTCCGATTGAAATCTACGTTGCCAATGTAAAAGAAGGACAGACAGAAATGCCTTCTGTTGGTACTTTCAACGGTCAGGCTATCTATGTTGATACTGACGCAAAGCCCGAGGGCATTGAGATGCACAAGGATGCTATTGTGAAGTATGTAGGTATTGAGGACGATACTACTTCAAAATCTGACGGTGACTACAATGATGTCGTTTTGGCTATCGTAGGTAACCCCTCAGTTCCCGAGGAAATCAAGGTTACTGATGAGGAGTACACCATAGAATCATCTACCACCAAGCGTTATATGGTTGAAGACCTGGGTAGCACCGGTGACTTCGATTTCAACGATGTTGTTATTGATGTAACAGAGAATGTAAAGGATACCTACAAGAGAACGCTGACCAATGGTGAGGTAACCAGTAACGCTTTGGTTAAGACTGAGAAGACTCAGAGTGCTGTTCTGCGTCACCTGGGTGGTTTGCTGCCCTTCCAGTTGACCATTGGTAACACCGTACTGCCTGAGATGCAGGGTGTGCTTGGTAAGGATCTCGAGGAGAAGTTTGATAATATCGAAGGCTGGAACCCATTGACCAACAATATCTCTGTCAAGGTTAGAAACAAGGACAATGGTGCTGTGTTCAACATTCCGTTCCCGAAGGCTGGCGAGGCTCCTATGATCATCGCTACACCTGTTGACTGGAAATGGATGGAAGAGACCGTAAGTGTTCCCAGCACATGGTTCTACACAGACTTCTAAACATGCTTTTTTAGCATTTTAGATGGTATAACACAATAAACGGGCGTTTCTGCCCGTTTTTTTTGTGTAATATTATAATATTAGTTTTTATGATTGAATATATCAAGGGTGAACTGACAGAGTTAACCCCTGCATTGGCAACTGTCGAGGCTGCCGGTGTAGGTTACGGGCTGAATATATCGCTGAATACGTATAGTGCTATTCAGGGCAAGAAGGACGCGAAGTTGTATGTCTATGAGTCTATCCGTGAGGATGCCCATGTGTTGTACGGCTTTGTGTCGAAGAAGGAACGTGAGATGTTTGAACTGCTCATCAGCGTTAGCGGGGTGGGACCGAATACAGCGCGTATGATGCTCTCGTCGATGAGCGTTGCCGAGTTGTGCAACGCCATCTCAACGGGTAATGAGCGTCTGGTGAAGGGCATCAAGGGTATTGGTAAGATGACCGCACAGCGTATCATCGTAGACCTGCGCGACAAGATTGTAGCCCTGGGCATTGCTGAAGAGATACCTGCTGGCGGAACGATGGCAGCACCTGTCAACAATGCCGTGAAGGACGAGGCCGTCAGTGCCCTCACCATGTTAGGCTTTGCTCCGGCTCCTACTCAGAAGGTTGTTGTAGCCATCCTCACCGAACAGCCCGACCTGCCTGTTGAGCAAGTGGTTAAGTTGGCGCTGAAACAGATTAAGTAATCGTTGAAGCGCGTTGCCTATATCTCCGCTATCCTGTTGAGCATCAGTGCTCTGGCAATGCCTCCACAGGATGACAAGACACAGCAGAAGCCTGTGCCTCATGGGCAACCTGTATTACATGCAGAAGATGAGGAGATACCCGACTCGCTGCTTCATCCCCGTTGGAAGATTCAGAAGACTGCACCTATTGAGGTAGCCGATCTTGACTCGTCGGCTATCGACCTCCACTTCCCCGAGAACATTCGTCAGGAAGTGACCTATAACGACTCCACGGGCATGTATGTCATAGGCTCGAAGATAGGAGACAGCTATCTGAATGCCCCTGTGCTGATGACTCCCGAAGAGTATCAGGCATGGTCGGAAAAACGTGAGCTGCGCGAGTTCTTCCGCAAGAAAGATGCCGCCAATGTGGCGAACAAGGGTAAGGAGAAGTTCGATTTCACCGATATGCACTTCGATTTAGGTCCCGCAGAAAAGATCTTCGGTCCTGGTGGTGTGCGCATCAAGACACAAGGAACGGCAGAGTTGAAACTGGGTGTCAACCTGAAAAATGTAGACAACCCCTCGCTGCCTGAGAACAACCGCAAGACGAAGGCTGTTGACTTCGACGAGAAAATCAACTTCAACATGACTGGTAAGGTGGGCGACAAGGTGAACATGAATCTGAACTACAACACCGATGCCACCTTCGACTTTGACACGAAGAACATCAAGCTGCGCTACGAAGGCAAGGAAGACGAGATTATCAAACTGGTAGAGGCAGGCAACGTAACCTTCCCTTCCAACAACTCGCTGGTCAAGGGAGCCAGCAGTCTGTTTGGTCTCCGCACCGACATGCAGTTCGGCAGGCTGAAGTTGCAGACCGTCATCTCGCAGAAGAACTCAACGACCAAGAGCGTATCTTCGAAGGGAGGCACCCAGATGACACCGTTCGACCTCAACGTAGCCAACTACGAAGAGAACCGCCACTTCTTCCTCTCCCGCTATTTCCGTGAGCGCTATGATGCCGCTATGCAGCAGTTGCCTAACCTGACAACCGGCATCAACGTGACACGTATCGAGGTGTGGGTGACCAACAAGACCGGTACTACTGCCAACACGCGTAATATCGTGGCATTCTCGGAACTGGGCGAGAGCACCTCCGGAAAGTGGGGTGGTAGCGGGAACCAGTCGCAGTTGCCGCAGAACAATGCCAACAACGAGTATCAGCAGCTGACGACAACCTATGCAGACGCCCGTAACATCGACCAGACAAGTACGGTGCTGACAGCGCCTTTCGAGGGCGGTGAGGACTACGAGAAACTGGCTTCTGCCCGTTTGCTGACCACTTCGGAATATACACTCAACGCTGCCTTGGGATACATCTCGTTGAAGACCACGTTGCAGACCGACCAGGTGCTCGCTGTGTCCTACGAATACACCTATGGCGGACAGACCTTTAGGGTGGGCGAGTTTGCCGCCGACCAGAGCGATAATGTCAGTCAGGCGCTCTATGTCAAAGCCCTCAAGAATACCAGCAACAGTCCGCATCAGGCTAACTGGGACCTGATGATGAAGAACGTGTATTACCTGGCATCTACCGTGGAGCGCACCCGCTTCCGTCTGGACATCAAATACCAGAGCGATACGGCAGGTGTCTACCTCAACTATATCCCGGATTCACGCTCGAAGAATACCACCCTGTTGCGAGGCTTGGGCTGTGACCGTCTGGACAACAACAACCGCGTCACCCCTAACGGTTATTTCGACTTTGTGGAAGGCTACACCGTGCATAACGGTCGCGTTTTCTTCCCTTCTGCTGAGCCTTTCGGTAAGACTTTGGAGGAATTCCTGAGACGCTGTGGACTCCCTGAGGACAGCATTGCCAAATACACCTTCTACGAGTTGTACGATACCACCCGCACGGCAGCCCGTCAGATGACGAACAAGAACAAGTTCAAGCTGGTGGGACAGTTCAAGGGCACCTCAGCCAACGTCATCTCGCTGGGAGCCTATAACGTGCCACAGGGCTCCGTGGTGGTGACTGCCGGCGGTGTTATCTTGAAGGAAGGTTCAGATTATAGCGTCGACTATTCAGCCGGTGAGGTGACCATCCTCAACCAGAGCATTATCGATGCAGGAACGGCAGTCAACGTGTCCCTGGAGAGCAATACCGAGTATGGTATGCAGCGGAAGCGCATGTTTGGCTTCAACTGGGAGTATGAGTTCTCGAAGAACTTACAGATTGGCGGTACGCTGCAACACCTCAGCGAACAGGCGCTCACCTCCAAGGTGGTGATGGGTTCTGAGCCGTTGAAGAACACGTTGTGGGGCCTGAACATCAACTGGAAGACCGAGAGCCAGTGGCTGACGCGAATGCTGGACAAGTTGCCGCTGTTGCATTGTACCGCGCCTTCGCAGATAACCTTCACCGGTGAGTTTGCCCACCTGATAGCCGGAACGGCCAGCGGTACGCAGGACAATGCTTCGTATATCGACGACTTCGAGAATGCCAAGAACGGCATCAGCGTGCTGGAACCTAAGTCGTGGGTCATCTCCAGTGTGCCTAAGTTGTTCCCCGAATATGCCGACAACGACTCGGTGACCAGTGGCTTCAACCGTGCCCTGCTGGCCTGGTATAGCATTGACCCGCTGTTCACCTACCGCTCGTCCAGCTTGACGCCCAGCCATATCAAGAGCGACCTTGACCAGCTCAGCAACCACTATGTGCGTGCTGTTTATGTCAACGAGCTCTATCCCAACCGCAACCAGTCAACTTACAGCGGTGCCACCAACACGCTGCCCGTGCTCAACATGGCCTACTATCCGGAGGAGCGCGGTCCGTATAACCTCACCACCGATGTCAACCAGAACGGTACGCTGCGCAATCCTTACCAGCGTTGGGGCGGAATGATGCGCAAGCTCGACACCAACGACTTCGAGGCAGCCAATATCGAGTATATCGAGTTCTGGATGCTCGACCCCTTTATTTACAGCCGAAACGAGAGCGATGCGTCAGACTACGGCGGCGACCTTTATATCAACCTGGGCGAGATCAGCGAGGATATCCTGCGCGATGGCAAGAAGTTCTATGAGAGTGGAATGCCTGTTGACGGAACGGGTTCTTTCACGCAGACGGCATGGGGTAGGATCCCCGTGCAGCCCACCCAGACCTATGCCTTTGCCACCACCACCGGCGCGCGCGCCAAGCAGGATGTCGGATTGAACGGACTGACCGACGAGGAGGAGCGCAGCAAGCCTGCCTATGCGGCCTTCCTGCAGAACGTGCAGGTCAACGACAGCGTGCGCCAGGCGTGGAATAATGACCCTGCCAACGATAACTACCACTACTTCCGCGGCAGTGACTTTGACGAACGCAAGACATCTATCCTGGACCGCTATAAGCGCATCAACATGCCTCAGGGCAACTCGCCGGACAGCGACCAGCAGACGGAGGGCTACGATTCCTCTTACAAGACATTCCCCGATGTGGAGGATATCAACCAGGACTACACCCTCAACGAATACGAGCGCTTCCTGCAGTATCATGTCAGCATCCGTCCGCAGGACCTGCAACTGGGTCAGAACTTCATCACCGACATCCGCGAGGCTTCGGTGACGCTGCGCAACGGAAACCGCGAGACGGTCAGGTGGTATCAGTTCCGTATCCCTCTGTCGCAGTACAGCTACAAGGAAGGTACCGTCGACTTGACCAGCATCCGTTTCATGCGCATGTTCCTGACCCACTTCAACAAGCCCATCGTGCTCCGCTTCGGTTCGCTTGACCTGGTACGTGGCGAATGGCGTATCTACGATCAGCCGCTGACTACCGGCAGCAACAGCGGCAACATCGTGGTCAGCGCCGTCAACATCGAGGAAAACAACAATAAGCGTCCGGTCAACTACGTGCTGCCTCCGGGCATCTCCCGCGTTACCGACCCCTCGCAGCCCCAGTTGACGGAGGCTAACGAGCAGGCGCTCAACATGGTGGTGAAGAACCTGTCTTCGGGCGAGTCCAAGGCTGTCTACCGCAATACCACCCTCGACCTGCGCCTCTATCAGCGCATGCAGATGTTCGTACATGCCAATCATCTCATCGACGACTATAACCTCGCTGACGACCAGCTGGCTGTCTTCGTGCGCCTGGGTAACGACTATACCAGCAACTACTACGAGTATGTCGTCCCGCTGAAACTCACCCCCGACCGCAATGACTACAACAAATATAACCTGAACGACTGCCGCGCCGTATGGCCCGAGGAGAATATGGTGGACATCGACCTCTCTATCTTCACGCGGTTGAAGAAGGCGCGCAACAAGGCACGCTCCATCGGTACGGGCAGTTACTCGATGCTTTATTCCGACTACGATCCCGACCGTCCCAACAACAAGGTGAGCATCATGGGTAACCCCTCGTTGGGCGAGGTGAAGACCATGATGATTGGTGTGCGCAACCTCTCGGGTACCATCAAGTCGGGTGAGGTGTGGGTCAACGAACTGCGCCTGATGGATGTGGTGAGCAGCGGCGGTTGGGCAGCCTCTGGAGCGCTGAACATGCAACTGTCTGACGTGGCCACCGTCAACCTGACGGGTAAGATTATCACCGAGGGCTTCGGTGGTTTGGAGGATGGCGTTGCAGCCCGCTCGAAGGACAACTACAAGACCTACTCGCTGACCACCAATGTTGAACTGGGTAAGTTCTTCCCCGACAAGATGAAGGTGACTGCTCCGCTCTATTATTCGGTTACGAAGGAAGAGACCCGGCCGAAGTACAACCCGCTGGATACTGACATGGAGCTGGACGATGCCCTGGACGCCATGACTTCCCATGAGCGCGACTCCATCGAGAGCATTGCCGTGACGCGTACCACCAATACCAACTTCTCGCTGTCTAACGTGCGTTTCGGCATCAAGACCAAGCGTCACCCGATGCCTTACGACCCTGCCAACTTCTCCTTCTCCTACAGCCACGCCCACCGTTATACGTCGGGCGAGACAACGGTCTACGAGCGCGATGACCAGTGGCGCGGTTCGCTGAACTATTCCTATTCGCCGGTATACAAGCCGTGGGAACCGTTTGCCAAGTCGAAGAGCAAGTCGAAGTGGATGGCGCTGCCTAAGTCGTTTGGCGTCAACTGGCTGCCGCAGAACATCTCGTTCAATACGGAGATGATGCGCGTCTACCACGAGATGCAGGAGCGTAACATGGAGGACCTGGGAGGATCGCGCCTGCCCATCACCTTCAACTCGCAGTTCCTCTGGAACCGTAGCTTCTCGTTGCGATGGGACCTCACGAAAAACCTTCACATGAACTTCCAGTCGGGTACGCAGGCTGAAATCGAACAGCCGCTGAGCAACCTGCCCGTAAACAAGGAACTCTATCCCGACCACTATGAGGCCTGGAAGGACTCCGTCTGGCAGAGCATCAAACATTTCGGACGCCCCCTCGACTATCGCCAGACGTTCACCGCTTCCTATCAGTTGCCACTCAACAAGTTGCCTATCTTCGACTGGGTGACCTCTGACGCGACGTATAATGCGACCTACAACTGGGTAAGGGGTACCGAACTCAACGACGGTACCAATCTGGGTAACACCATCTCCAACAATCGTCAGTTGAACATCAACGGCAACTTCAACATGGAGACGCTCTACAACCACTTCCCGTTCCTCAAAAAGGTCAACGACCGCTTCCGCAAACCCATCACCAAGGCTCCGAAGAAGCCCAAGGAAGTGAAGGATTCCAAGACCTCCAGGACACGTGGCAAGACCGACGACAATGCCGCCAAGAACAAGGCAGAGGCCTCGTTGCCGAAGAACAAGAATTCCTTCCAGAAGGAGCTGTCTCTCTTGCCTGACTCTTCCTTCATCGTGACGCACAACAAGAAGACCAAGCGCCTGATAGTCACCGCGCGCACCAAGGACGGCCACTCTTATCCTATAAAATATAAGGTGGTAGACCAGAATAAGATTAAGATAAAAGGTGTGGACAGCGTGGATGTCAAGCTGACCGTCACCGCCAAGCCGCCATTGGAGAATGCGTGGTGGTACAAGCCCGCTCAGAGTGCTGCCCGTCTGCTGATGATGGTGCGCTCCATCGGCATCAGCTACCGCAACCAGTATTCGATGTCGCTGCCGGGATTTAAGCCGAATATCGGCGATGCCTTCGGACAGCGCACCGGTGGCGTGATGGCACCAGGTCTCGACTTCGCCTTCGGTGTTGTCGGCGACTCTTATCTGCAGAAAGCGGTTGACAACAACTGGCTGGTGATGGCCGACAGTATTGCCACACCGGCTTCCACCAACCAGACTACCGACTTCCAGGTGCGCGCCACGCTGGAACCCATCCGCGACCTGAAGATTGACCTCAACGCAGCGCGCACCGAGAGCCGTTCGCGCCGCATCCAGTATATGTATCACGGAATGCCTACCACCCAGTCGGGCACGTTTAACATGACCACCATCTCCATCTCGTCGGCTTTCGAAGGCATGGGCGATGCCAATAGCGGCTATCCCTCGGCAGCCTTCCAGCGCTTCTGCGATGCACTGCCCCGTTTCCAGCAGATGGCTGCGGAACACTACGGGGTGGCTGATGTCAAGCAGTATAGTGCGGCGGTCATGATACCGGCCTTCCTCGATACCTATACGTCCAGCGGACGCGGCTCGCTCGACTTTATGCCGTCGCTGTGGAAGTTGTTGCCCAACTGGACTATCCGCTATTCGGGACTCTCGAAGCTGCGCTGGTTCAGCGACCATTTCAAGTCGGTGAACCTCAACCACTCCTACAAGAGTGTCTTCGCCCTCGGCAGCTATACCAGCAGCACGGAGACGGCGTCGCTGCTGGGGTGGAACGTGCCTACGGTGAGCATCAACGAGTCGTTCTCACCGCTGATAGGTGCTGATGTCACTTTCCTCAACAACCTGACGCTCAAGGCTGAGTATCGGCGCACCCGTGTGCTGAACCTCTCGATGACCAGTGTGCAGATCAACGAGAGCCGTTCCAACGATATCGTTATCGGCATCGGCTATAAGGTCAGCGATTTCCGCCTTTTCGGCAGCGGGGCTACGCGGAAGATCAGGAAGGCACAGAGCGGAAAAAATAGTAGAACCAGTCAGACAACTCAGACCAGTTCTACCAGTAATCGGAAGTCGGGCATCAACCACGACCTCAACTTGCGCCTTGACATCTCGCTGCGCGACCAGGCGGCCATCACCCGCGACATTGCCACGCGCACCTCGGCAGCGTCCAGCGGTAACTCAGCGTTTAAGATGTCGTTCATGGCCGACTATACCTTGTCGCGCCTGATGACGCTCTCGGCTTATTACGACAGGCAGACCAACACGCCGTTGCTGTCGTCAAGCAGTTATCCTACCACCACCCACGATTTCGGACTGTCGCTCAAATTCTCGCTGACGCGCTAGGCTTAGTTCCTGAACACCAGTCCGTCACCGAACTCATCGATGATGATGGGTTTCTCGCGGTCTATCTGGTCGGCCAGTATCTTACGCGACAAGTCGTTCAGTACCAGTTGCTGGATGGCTCGCTTCACAGGCCGTGCTCCGAAGTCGGGGTCGTAGCCTTCCTGTGCCAGGTAGCGGATGGCGGCGTCGGTGGTCTCCAGGCGGATGCCCTGCGGCTCCAGCATGTCGGTCACGCGCTTCATCTGCAGGCGTACCACATCGGCTATCTGCTCCTGCGTCAGCTGCTGGAAGGTGATGATCTCGTCGATACGGTTCAGGAACTCCGGGCGCATCGTTGCGCGCAGCTGTTCACGGGTGGCGTTGCTGGTCATGATGATGATGGTGTTCTTGAAGTTGGCGGTGCGGCCCTTGTTGTCGGTCAGCCTGCCGTCGTCCAATACCTGCAGCAGGATGTTGAACACGTCGGGGTGCGCCTTCTCGATCTCGTCGAACAGCAGCACCGAGTACGGCTTGCGGCGTACGGCCTCTGTCAACTGGCCACCCTCGTCGTAGCCCACGTAGCCCGGAGGTGCACCAATCAGTCGGCTGACGGTGTGCTTCTCCTGATACTCCGACATATCGATACGTGTCATCATCGTCTCGTCGTTGAACAGGTATTCTGCCAGTGCCTTCGCCAGCTCGGTCTTACCGACACCCGTGGTACCGAGGAAGATGAACGAGGCTATCGGGCGCTTCGGGTCTTGCAGTCCGGCACGTGAGCGGCGTACGGCATCAGAGACGGCCGTGATGGCTTCGTCCTGTCCGATGACACGTTTGTGCAGTTCCTCTTCCAGGTTGAGCAGTTTCTCGCGCTCGCTCTGCAGCATGCGGGTGACGGGGATGCCCGTCCAGCGGCTCACCACCTCGGCGATGTCGTCGGCGGTGACCTCCTCGCGAACCATCGCATTGCCGTCCTGGGCAGAGGCCAGTTGCGACTGTATCGACTTGATGTCGTCTTCGAGAGCCTTTAGCTTCGAGTATCGGATTTCAGCCACCTTGCCATAGTCTCCCTCGCGCTCGGCGCGGTCAGCCTCCAGGCGCAGGTTCTCTATTTCCTGCTTGTCCTGCTGTATCTTGTTGATCAGCTGGCGCTCGCCCTCCCACTTGGCGCGGAACTGGCTTTCTTGCTCTTTCAGCTCAGCAATCTCGCGGTCGAGTTGCTCTAGTTTGCTAGATTGGCTAGAATCTCTAGACTCTCTAGAATCTCTAGTTTCTCTAGAAATCGCCTCGCGCTCAATCTCCAGCTGTGCCAGTCGCCGGGTAATCTCATCCAGTTCCTCTGGCACCGAGTCGCGCTCCATGCGCAGCTTGGCGGCAGCCTCGTCCATCAGGTCGATGGCCTTGTCGGGCAGGAAACGCTCGGAGATGTATCGCTCCGACAGTTGGACGGCAGCGATGCAGGCATCATCCTGAATACGTACCTTATGGTGGTTCTCGTAGCGCTCCTTCAGTCCTCGCAGGATCGAGATGGCCGACAGTTCGTCGGGCTCATCCACCATCACCGTCTGGAAACGGCGCTCCAGGGCCTTGTCCTTCTCAAAGTATTTCTGGTATTCGTTCAGCGTCGTGGCTCCGATGCTGCGCAGCTCACCACGGGCCAGGGCTGGCTTCAGGATGTTGGCAGCGTCCATCGCTCCCTCACCGCCACCGGCACCTACCAGCGTGTGAATCTCGTCGATGAAGAGGATGATGCGACCCTCGGCCTTCGTCACCTCGTTGATGACGGACTTCAGGCGTTCCTCAAACTCTCCCTTGTACTTCGCGCCAGCCACCAGCGCACCCATGTCCAGCGAGTATAGCTGTTTGTCTTTCAGGTTCTCGGGCACGTCGCCGCGCACAATACGCTGGGCGAGTCCTTCCACGATGGCGGTCTTACCCGTACCCGGCTCACCAATCAGTATGGGGTTGTTCTTCGTACGTCGGCTCAGAATCTGCAATACACGTCGTATCTCATCATCACGTCCGATGACGGGATCCAGCTTGCCCTGGCGCGCCATGTCCACCAGGTTCTTGGCATATTTCTCCAAGCTCTGGTAGTTGTCGTCGGCCGACTGCGACTGCACCTTCTGACCCTGGCGCAGCTCCTGGATGGCTGCCCGCAGGTCCTTCTCCGTGATGCCGGCATCCTTCAGAATGCGGCCTGCCGTGGCTCCGTCGGTCAGTAAAGCCAATAGAATTGGCTCACAAGAGACGAACTCGTCGCCCTGCTTCTGCGCATATTCCTGTGCCTTCAGCAGTACGCGGTTGGCATCGCCCGACAGGTATGGTTCGCCACCCGTCACGCGGGGCAGGTGCTGCAGTTCCGTCTGCACCAGTGTGTCTATCTGCTGCGCGTTCACGCCCAACTTCTGGAACAGGAAGGCGGTCACGTCCTTCGCCTTGTTCAGTACGCCCGCCAGCAGATGCACCGGTTCGATGGTCTGCTGCCCGTTGCGCTGCGCTGTGTTGACGGCCTCTTGTACCGCCTCCTGCGCCTTAATCGTAAACTTGTCTAATGTCATACTTTTGTCCTCCTATTATTTTTTGTTGTTTCTGCCGATAGACGAACAAACAACGTGCCGAAGTGCGCAAGACCGACAAAATGACGGATTTTTATGTCAATTTGTCGGTAACGGAAAGAGGACCGGCATTGATTGCCCTCCTTCAGCGTGCCCATCGTAGCCGAAGCCACCTTGTCGCTCTGAGCGTCGTAGAGCACCTCCAGACCGTTCGACTCCACGGTAGCCTTGAAGATAGCCAGGTTGCCCACCTTCACCGTGTTGCCGTTGAGCACCATCTCGCGCACGCACTTCACGAAGTCGGTCAGCACACCCACTATCAAGCCCTCGGAGAAGGCCGTGTTGTGTTCCGCCATGTGGTGAGCCATGTCGTGCAGGTCCATCGTTTGTTTGTAACTAACTCGGGCATACATCTTACCCGCAGTTTCGGTTTCCGAGCTCTCGGTCACCTTACTCAAATAAAGTTCAATCATACCTTTTGTCGTGTTTTTTATGGTATTAGAAACTCCCTCAGACCAACTTCACCGGGTGGCCTGAATCCCGCTTTTTAATATGTTACAAAGTTACAAAAAATATTCGAAACCACCAAACATTTCCGCAACTTTTTTCGCAGAAAAACACACGCTTTTTTGCATCGTCAATAACCCATCCTTATCCGGCGATAAGGGCATGTTATTGCGCAATAAGGGCATGTTATTGCAACTGGGTTGGCTACAAAATGACAAATGACAAATGACAGTTTCAAAACAAGGCCATCATACCACCTGTCCAGCAGTTATTTTTGTCTTTATCATTATCTTATATACTATTATTATATATATAATTATTTATAAATATAAATATATATAGTATAAATATACAATTATTAATAAGAGAAATAATCACGCTCTTCCACTACCCCTCATTTTCAAAACTGTCATCTGTCATTTGTCATTGCAATGCAAAATAAACTGAAAAATATTTTGCGTTGTTTACGGTTTTTTGTATCTTTGCAGATAGTTCGGGGAGAAATCCGGACCAATGAAAGCATTCGCTATTATTTCGCGTTCAGTAAAAATGATAATAATCCTACGAACAAAGATTTTTAATATATGATAGAAGAATACATTAATACTATTCAATGTTGTGACTGTCTTGAAGGTATGCGCAAGCTTCCAGACAAGTGCATTGACCTTGTTGTAACCTCTCCTCCATACAATCTTAAGAATTCAACTGGCAATGGTATGAAAGACGGACGCGGTGGTAAATGGTCCAATGCTGCACTTATTAATGGATATGCCACATACGACGATAATATGCCATACGATGAATATTGCAAATGGCAGAAAGATTGTTTAACCGAAATGTACCGACTCATCAAAGATGATGGTGCGATATTTTACAATCACAAATGGCGGGTACAGGGAGGTTTGATTCAGGATAGACATGAGATAGTACAAGACTTTCCTGTTAGACAGATTATAATTTGGAAGCGTAAAGGCGGTATCAACTTCAATCCTGGCTATTTTCTGCCTACATACGAAGTAATTTATCTTATTCCCAAAAAGGATTTTAAACTCACTCCCAAGAGTAGTGGTTATGGCGATATTTGGGAATTTATGCAAGAGCAGAAAAACGAACACCCAGCTCCATTTCCTGTTGCTCTAATAGATAGAATTATTAGGTCGACTTATGCACAAGTAGTGTTAGACCCTTTCATGGGGAGTGGCACAACTGCTGTTGCAGCAAAAGCCCTAGGAAGAGATTATATCGGTTTTGAAATTAGTAAGCAATATGTAGAACTTGCTAATGCAAGAATTGAAGGAACACAAGTAAAGCAAAAACAAGAATATTCACAACTTGATTTATTTTAAGAATGGCAACCACATTACAACTTATAAGCAAAGAAGAGCTGATAAAAAGGTTTAAGGAGATTGAGGCAAAAGGTTGGATTAAGTGTCCTCGCAAGCGCAAGAAGAACGATGGCTCCGTCGGCAATCTCCTTGAAGATCTCCTTGGCATTCCTGAAAACAACCTTCCCATACCAAACGCAGCAGAATGGGAGTTAAAAGCACAGCGTTCAGAGACATCATCACTCGTAACGCTATGTCATCAAGAGCCATCGCCTCGTGCAGCAAAACTTGTCCCTGATATGCTTTTGCCTAAATATGGTTGGCCACATTCTGAAGCAGGAAAAAAGTATCCTGCCGATGAAATGTCATTCCGTGCAACGTTGAATGCACTTACATTTACTGATAGGGGTTTCAAAGTGAATGTCAATCGCAAAGAAGAACGTGTGGAAATAATCTTTGACAGCAGCAAGTGTGACAAATCTGTTCATGGAGAATGGCTCGCTGGTGTAAAACGTAAATCGGGACTTGGACCACTGCCAGTTCTTCCTTATTGGGGGTTCAATGACTTATATACAAAGATAGGTACAAAATTAATCAATTGCTTCTTTGTACAAGCTGAGACCAAACGCGAAAAGGACTTTCAGTATTTCCATTACAATAACGTCTTAATGTTGAAAAACGTCAATAAAGAAAAGTTTATTGAAGCAATTGAAAAAGGTGTTATCTATATAGATTTTGATGCTCGCACGGGGCACAATCACGGAACCAAGTTCCGTATCAAGAGCAAAGATATACCAATGCTCTATGCGGAAGCAATAAAAGTGGTATAACAACAGACTGGATAAAGTTAATGGCAAACAAGATAACATAACATTTTGATTTTGTGAAAGAGAAATAATGGACTATACAAAAGTACCGCGTGAACTGATATACAAAGAACGCACTAAACTGAATGACTTTGGGGTAAATACGTCCGGAACGATAAACAATTATCTTTTCACACAGATGAGGAGAATGACGCTTTTACGTTGTGGTGACGCAAAAGAAATAGCTCTTCGGTGCTTTAATAATGCGTATTACATTTGTACGCTCATACAATTAGAAGAGTTTCCCGATCTATCTGTGGATAAATATGAGGCACTGCTTTTACCAGATACGATTCCGTTTCCTGAAGATGTATACCAGGCATCAATGGCTTTGGTGTGTGTGTTGCTGGCAGCATACGATGACAAATACAAACAAAAAGACCAACTATTGATTGAAAGTATCCACCATTGGACTTCTTCCAACAAGTGGATGGGAAGTCAATACCATATAAGTTTCGAAGTCATCATAGAAAAGTGTAGTCCTGATGGATTTTCACTTGCCCCAGACACGTTTGAACCGCATGATATTGTTGAGGCTGTAGAAGATGTAAATACAAATATTTTGGCTTTAGGATATAAATATGTCTATGAAAGACTTAAAGGTATTCAAAATAAAGAAAAAGCAATACTTGCTTCGAATACAATTATAGGAAGAATAAACTATGAACTTTGTGAAATATATAGGGATTCTGGATACAATCCTGAAACAAAAAAGTTTGAGTATGAAGACGATTTAATCCATGATTTAGATTGGGAGAGCCGGATTCTTCATAAAATCGAATTCTTGAATGAAATTATGGATTTTTTTATTAATCATTACCCGACTAAGGACAAGTATTATTATAATAAACAATCCATAAAGACTCAACAGTTACCAAATGCGGATGTATCCTCTGCGGAGATTAGTAAACTTAAAGCAGAGTCCAACATCTTGCAAAATGAACTAAAAAAGGCAAATCAAACTATAGAAAAGTTAACACAACCAGTAGAGGAACTGACTGCAAAGGATAAGATACGAATGGCTTTTGCACTGCAATTACTAAAGGAGGCTGGATTAACAGACGATACTATAAAAGTTAGAGGCAATAGTGCGAAAGTGGCAAAAATAATGTCGTGTCTGCTTGAAATTGTATCCAAAAACAAGAGGGGAAATGGTGCACAAATCTGCCAAACATTCCTCTCTGATAGTGGAAAATATTATCCGCGAGCTCAAGATTATAACACTCTTATAGAACTCAATACCCTATGCTCCGAACTGGGCATAAACGTATGCCTAAGTCTGGAATCTCAAAGCAATAACAAAGGGTGACATAGTGTCAGTTATTAGCATGGCAGTTAGAAGGTGACAATTTGGTTATTAGAACTCATCGACTTACTTGTTAGAATAAAATACTAACTGGTTGTTTCTTGTTATTTTGGCAAGACCAACATAATCAGCATTATTTTTGAACTATTAGCATCGCCGAAAGGTTAATCCTGAGGCGGTGCTCTTTTTTCTATGTGCACTATAAGAATAGGAGCATCGAGACGTGTCTCAAATTTCTTCATTTATTCACCCATTAATGTCGCTACAGGACGACGGTATTTCGAAAACAAAATGAAGAACAGAGAATTGAAAGCGTTTAGCGCTGCCAAGGGTGGCAAGACTCGCAAAGACCAGAAGATGAAAATCTTCTACAGTGAATTGAATCAGGGCTATCAACCAAATATGTTTGCCCTTGATTTGCTGAACGACACCATGCCCGACTGGGTGTATCCCACACTACGTCTGAACATGGCGGAAGCTCTGGAGGGCTACAATGAAGACGTAGCTCTGGAAATTGCCGACAACTTGATAGACTGCTGGTGTGGACTGGGTCTGCATGTGACAGGTCTGAAGTATGTCGATAGACTGCTCGGTGAACTTTACATGCGGATATTGGCTTGCGCCCACGACCAGGGCATCAAACTGCCCATGTTCCCATGACGTGAGTAAACCCGGTGCGCGTCTTTGCGCTATTAGTAGGGGCGCGTACCTTAATATTAAAACGTTTAAAAAGATAACGATATGACAAAAGCAGTTTTTGCAATCAATCCCCGAACGAAAAATAGTAAGTCGGGTGAGATCGAGAAAAAGTTTCATCGTGGTTTCGCAGAGTCTGGAACGGCTGAGGATATTCTAAATATGCTCAGACGGGAAGACTTGCCAGAGATGCTTCGCCAGATTCGTGACGAAGGTAAGGAGGAGGTGAAGGACGAGTTGCCAACCATCTGTCCGCACTACTCGCAGTTTAAGAACAACCACCGTGCCCAAGCCGACATCATCCCCGAGGCGTTCACTTACAAGACATGCCCTGACATTGACGAGAAAGAGTTGGTGGAGCAGGCCATCAAACGGGCGCTGGAGGTGAACGAGGACGAGTACAGCGACTTCCACGACATGGTGGAGTACATCGAACGCTCGCCACGAAAGAAATGCCACATCTGGCTCCGTATGCCAGTGGGTATGACCATTGAGGAAACTCAGAAGGCCTTCTGCGAGGAGATTGGCGTACCCTACGACGAAAGCTGTACCACCCCTGAGCGATACATCAACATGACGGGCGACGAAGTCTATCGTTCGGAGCGTTGGTTGCAACCACTGAGCGACGAGGAGATAGAGGAACGTCGCGAGGCTTTCCTGCAGCGTGGACTTGATGTGGACGGCCGTCCGCTGAAGAAGCCTGAGACCGCAAAGGCTGCTAACGTTGCCAGCAATCAACAGTCAGCAGCCGAGGTCGTAGCACCCAATGAACGTACCCTTTTCATTGCCAGGGAATGTCTGAAGGAGGCTGGACTGACTGTGTATGACTTGAACGAGGAGGGTGGCCGTCACAATGCCGTGAAGTCCATCTTGTCAGTAGGCATTACACAGCTGATGACCAAGGCGGAGTTTCGGGGTGTCCTTGGTGAACTGACACCAGCGTACAGCCAAGAGAAGGAGTGTCAGCAACTGGTAACCGACTTCTACACCAAGTACACCGACGACAGCCTGAAGATGACGCAATTCCAGCGTCGGGTGTTTGCCCAGAGCCGCAAGCTCAGTTCTGCCCCGAAGAGCCAGTCACCAAAACTCTCCAGCGAGGAGTCACCTGCTGTAGTCTATGGCGATACGGCATCGCTGGATGACATCTACAGCAGCCCTGAGCCGCCACGGCTGTCGAAGAGTGCCATAACACGATTTGTCAAAGTTGCTACAGGTCCTGTTCCCAAGGAGGCGAAAGAGACTTGCGCACAACTGATGTTCCCACCATTGGGCATGTACTGTGACGCCAGCTTCGAGTACATCGATGGAACACCTCGTGAACCTCGCAGTATTGGTGTTGCCGTAGCGACTACTGGTACCGGCAAGGACAGCACCACTAAGTACATGCTGATGCATCTGGAAGCTCCTCAGAAAGAAGAAGACAAGCCGAACCGCATCAAGTTAGATAAGTATAAAGACGACTGCCGCCGCATGAACCAAAACCAGGATAAACCTGTTCGCCCCAACGTATCCATCAGAAGTGTTGCTGCTGACATTACAAAAGCCCGACTGGCAGAGCTGATGTCAGATTCGCAAGGTCGAATCATTTACACCCGTATGGTTGAGTTTGACCAGTGGTTTCGGGTGGAGGGGGCTAATCCAGGACCTAACTGTCCGTTTACCTATCTGAAAATGATTGACGACGAAGACAATCCCTTCGGCCAGGAGCGTGTGGGCAGCCAGAGCGTCACCTATCAAGGACCGTTGTCCATCAACTTCAACGCCTCTACAATGCTCCATAAGTTGTTAGGCTATATGCGCTACAACGCTGTTGACGGCCCTCTTAGTCGACTGACGCTAGCTACCGTTCCCGACCGTGGCCTCGGTTCCTCCATTCCCAAACATGGCAAGTATGATGCAAAGTACGACGCTGCACTAAAAGTCTTCATCGACAATCTGTGTCAAGTACATGGGGAAATCGTCTGTAAGCAAGCCATACGCATGGCCAATAGGCTGAAAGACGAACTCGATGACTTCGTAGTTAAATCAGGCGACGAGGTGCTTGATAATCTAGGACACCGCGCTTTGGTTGCCGCATTCCGTAAGGCATGTGTCTTATATGCTGCCAATGGACTGCATTGGGAAAAATCCATCGACGGATTCTGTCGCTGGAGTCTGCACTACGACCTTTGGTTGAAGCTACATTATTTTGGCGACCTGATTCGTCATGCTGACAGTCAGGTAAAGACCTCGCATCGTGGTCCGGCTAATCTGCTCTTGCAAATCAAGACTGATGCCGAGAGGGTGTTCACCTATCAGGATGCCGTCAATATGCGACTGGCCAACAGCAAGGAAGAAGACGGAACGTCAGGAATGTTGAACCAATGGGTGAAACGTGGACACATAGAAAGGCTGGAAGACGGTCGTTTCCGCATCCTTGATAAAAATGACAGATGACAAATGACAGTTACAAAACAACGGCCTACATAAACAGAAAGTGCACAACGGGGTCGGTTCCGCTGTGCACTTAATTTACTTCTTTCTTCAGCCCACAGGCATCTGCGGTTTTAAGGTTATACATTATTAAATAGTTGTTTCTTGAAATATGCAATAGCAGTCTTTAAGGGCTCAATATCGTTTTTGATAATGCTAAAGATTTCATCGGCATCCACTTCGAAGTAATGATGAGCCATTATGTCACGAGCTCCCATTACTTTTTTCCAGTCTATAGAAGGATAAGTGGGCAAAAGCTGTTTGTCCGTCAGTTTATCCAATGTCTTAACTGCTTCACCTAAGCCAATGATAACCATGCAGGCCGCATCAAGTTTCTCCATTCCAAATGGAGAAAGAAGGAAATCGTCGACAGAATGAATCTGTACGGTTCGCTCCTGCAGTCGGGTGATGGCCGTCTCAATATTCTTCAGCGTCTCATAGACCATCTGTAGCTTCTCAGTAGACTCGAATTCCATATTTTAAGATTTGCTGTTTAAACACAGGGTTCATATTCTCTCTCATTCGAACAACATCTACAGGACAGCCTAAGAGCTCTTCAAGGTATACTTTCACTCCAGCCCGATTGAACAGATTGGGCACCATATCAACACAAATATCAACGTCGCTACCCTCATGTTGTTCGTCTCTGGCAAGTGAACCAAACAAAAGCATGGAGCGAACACCATAGTGCTCGTCCAGATACTGGCGAGTTGACTTAAGCTTTTCTATGGTCTTCGATTTATCCAACATTATCGTAACTGTTTCATTCTCTTTGTTTGGCAAAAATAGTAAGAATATCTGAACTTTCCAAATTTTTGTGCAGCAAATTTGCTTTCCTCGCATTTTTTCGTATCCATGATGACAACGATGACAGTTACAAAACAACTGGTTACATGTAACAGAAAGAGAGTTCTCCCGAACAAGGAGAACTCTCTTGTTTGTGCTATAAGTACCGTTGTGTATGTTTACATCGTGACCTCCACCACATGCTTGCCGGCGGAGTAGGGGATGACGGTGCCCTGGATGGACTGTCCGTCGACGATGACCTGCTTGACACCCTTCTGCTGTCCGTTGGGGTGGATGGTTATCTCGTACTGGGCATCGCGGAACTTGCGGCTGACGGTGTAGTCGCAGGCTGTCTCGGGCAGACAGGGGTCTATGCGGATGCCGTCGTAGTCGGGCTTGATACCGAGGATGAACTCCGAGACGGTGTACCACATCCAGGCTGCTGTCCCCGTAAGCCACGAGTTCTTGCCCTCGCCGGGACGGAAGGCATCCTTGCCGGCTACCATCTGGCAGTTGACGTAAGGCTCCACCTTGTGCAGCGTCTGGTACTTCTCCTCGACGTATGAGGGCAGGATTTTGGCATAGTGACTCCAGGCATCGTTGCCGCGCCCTGCGAGACACTCGCCGATGATGACCCACGGGTTGTTGTGGCAGAAGATGCCGGCATTCTCCTTGTAACCCTCGGGATAGCTGGAAATCTCGCCGTACTCGTAGATGTATTTCGAGAAGGCAGGGTTGTTGAGCACCATGCCGTGTTCGCACTCGAGGTATTTCTTGCAGGAGTCGAGCGACTTAGCCACCATACCTTCCTCGGCACCAATCTCAGCCATCGTACACCAGCCTTGCGACTCGATGAATATCTTGCCCTCGTCGCACTCGTTGGAGCCGATCTTACGACCGTAGAAGTCGTAGGCGCGCAGATACCACTCACCGTCCCAGCCGTGCTTCTTCACGGCCTCGATCATGGCATCCACAGCTTTCTGCATGCGCTCTGCTTCGGCGGCGAAGTCGATACCGGATAAACCGGACTGCCCGGATTTTCTGGATAATTCCTCGCAGAGTTTAACGTAGTCCTTGCCGGTAACGACGAAGAGGCCGGCAATCATCAGCGACTCGGCCTTGGTGCCTTCAGAGACATTCTCGGTAGTCTGGAACGACTCGTTGGGGTCCCACGAGAAGCAGTTGAGGTTCAGGCAGTCGTTCCAGTCGGCACGACCGATGAGCGGCAGCATGTGCGGACCGAGGTTGTTGATGACGTGGTTCATCGATATCTTCAGGTGCTCGAAGAGGGTGACCTCAGAGCCCGGCTGGTTGTCGAAAGGCACCATTTCGTCGAGGATGGAGAAGTCGCCCGTCTCCTTGATATACGCTACGGTGCCGAAGATGAGCCAGCAGGGGTCGTCGTTGAAGCCGCCGCCAATGTCGTTGTTGCCGCGCTTGGTCAGTGGCTGGTACTGGTGATAGCAGCCGCCGTCGGGGAACTGTGTCGAGGCGATGTCGATGATGCGCTGTCGGGCACGTGAGGGAATTTGGTGCACGAAGCCCACCAGGTCCTGGTTGGAATCGCGGAAACCCATGCCTCGGCCAATGCCACTCTCGAAGAACGATGCCGAGCGCGAGAAGTTGAAGGTGACCATGCATTGGTACTGGTTCCAGATGTTCACCATGCGGTCCAGCTTGTCGTTGCCCGTCTTCACCTTGTAGATGTTCAGCAGGGCATCCCAGTACTGGCAGAGCTCGGCGAAAGCCTTGTCCACCTTCGCGGTGGTGTCGAGTTCGGCGATGAGCGCGTGCGCCTTCTGCTTGTTGATGACCTGCGGAGCCTGGAATTTCTCGTCCTGCTCGTTCTCGATATAGCCTAACAAGAAGATGAAGTCCTTCGACTCGCCGGGCTGCAGCGTCACCTCGATATAATGCGAGGCAATGGGACTCCAGCCGTGGGCGTGCGAGTTGCGCGGCTTGCCTTCCATGACAGCCTCGGGATTGGCAAACTCGTTGTAGAGTCCTACGAAGGTCTCGCGGTCGGTGTCGTAGCCCTGGATATCAGTATTCACATGATAGAACGCATAGTGGTTGCGGCGCTCGCGGTATTCGGTCTTGTGATAGATGGTAGAACCCTCAATTTCCACCTCACCGGTAGAAAAATTACGCTGGAAATTCTCCATATCGGTGGCTGCATTCCACAGGCACCACTCCTCGAAGGAGAAGAGTTTCAGCTGCTTCACCTCTGAAGACTCGTTCTTCAGCGTGAGCTTCTGCACCTCAGCCCATTTCTTCAAGGGCACGAAGAAGAGCACGCTGGCCTCGACACCGTTCTTACGACCCGTGATGCGGGTGTAGCTCATGCCGTGGCGGCACTCGTAGAAGTCGAGCGGTGTCTTACAGGGTTTCCAGCCCGGGTTCCACACCGTGTCGCCATCCTTGACGTAGAAATAGCGTCCTCCGTTGTCCATCGGCACGTTATTGTAGCGATAGCGCGTGATGCGGCGGAACTTGGCATCCTTGTAGAAAGAGTAGCCGCCGGCTGTGTTTGAGATGAGTGAGAAAAAGTCCTCGTTGCCCAGGTAGTTAATCCAGGGCCAGGGAGTCTTGGGATCGGTAATCACATACTCACGGTGTTCGTCGTCGAAGTGACCGTAGCGTTTTTGTTGTTCCATGATTTTATTTGACTATTTTACAATTTGACTATTTACTATTTTTCTATCAGTATGCGGGCGTCGACGGCAACGACATCCTTGTCGTCGGCCAGCAGCGGGTTGATGTCCATCTCCTTGATCTCGGTGGCAAAGCGCAGCAGGGTGCTCAGCCGCACAATGATCTCGGCATATTTCTGTTCGTTGAGTCCCTTTTGTCCGCGTGTGCCCTTGATGATTTTATAGCCGCGCAGCGAGTGGATCATGGAGTAGGCCTCGCCGTAGGACAGCGGCGCCAAGCCCGACTGGACATCCTTCAGTACTTCGACAAAGATGCCGCCCAGACCACAGAGCACCACATGGCCGAAGCGCTGTTCGTACTTGGCACCGATGAACAGTTCCGTGCCTCGCAACATCTTCTGAACCATCACCCCCGTGGCATCCTTTATCTGCATCATGCGGTCGAACTCCAAAGCCAGGTGTTCCGGCGTGCGGATGTTCAGCGTCACACCGCCCACATCACTCTTGTGGACAGGACCTACCACCTTCGCCACTACGGGATAGCCCACGCGACTGGCAAAGTTGATGAGCTCGTCCTTGGACGAAGACACCATTTCCGGAACGATGGGAATGCCCGCGCAGGAAAGAATCTCGCGGACGGTATCTGGTGGCAGGTAGCCGTTTTCCTTGATACCCATGATGATCTTGTGCAGTCGCGGAATGTCAATGCCGTACAGTTGCACCTCGGGAGGCGCAGGGGCTGGTGTGCTCATGATATGAGACAGGGCGGTGGCCAGCGTCACCTCATCGCTGAAGTTGACATGGCCCTTGGCGAGGAACTCAGCCACCTCAGGACCTGCGGTGTGCAGACTGGGCAGGATGGGGAAGATAGGCTTCTTGCACTCCAGTATTTTCTGGTGCAGCACCTCGTAAGCCTCGTAGAGCGTGGTCAGTCCCGGGGTGCCGTAGATGACGGCAATGGCGTCGATATCGTCCAGCTGATGCTCGCAATAGTCGATGACCGTTCCTAATTGCTCTGCCGTACCCGTAGCCAGGATATCAATCGGATTGGCTACGCTGGAACCCGGGAACAGCTTCGTCTTCAGCTCTTCAGCAACAGGACCTTCCAACTTCGGAACCTCCAACCCGCCTTTCGACAACGCATCGGTCAGCATGACACCAGGACCGCCCGCATGGGTGACGATGGCAAAGCGCTTGCCAGTCAGCGGGGGAAGGGTGAAGATGCAACCGACGGTGGTCAGTTCCTCACGACTGTGACAACGCACAATGCCTGCCTTGCGGAACAAAGCCTCGACAGCCGAGTCGCTGCTGGCAATGGCTCCCGTGTGACTGGATGCAGCCCTGCTGCCACTCTCCGAAGAACCTGCCTTGATGGCTGCTATGCGACAACCCTTGCGGATGAGCGACGAGGCGTGGAACAGCAGCTTGTCGGGATTGCTGATGTTCTCGATATACAGTAACTTGACCGGCGAGTCCGTCTCAGGGTTATAGTGTTCGTCCATGTATTGCAACGCGTCCTCAATACCTATCTGCTTGCCGTTGCCAATGCTCCACACGCTATTGAACTGCAAGCCCTTGATGACGGCACTCTCCAGGATGAAGACCGCTGTGGCACCCGATCCGCTGACGAAGTCGACACCCTTGGGGTTCAACTTAGGAATAGGCTGGGTGAACACGGAATGGTGGTTGCGGTTGAGCAGTCCGATGCAGTTAGGACCAATCAGCGCTGCCCCGTAGGTTGCACAAGTGTCCAGGATGCGTTGTTCCATCTCACCGCCCTCCTTCGTCTCTTCGCCGAAGCCTGCCGAGATGATGATGAAGGCACGTGTCTGCTTGTCGCGAGCCAGCAGTTCAACGGTATCGGGACAAAACTTGGCAGGAATGACCAACACCGCCAACTCAGTAGGAGGCAGTTCCTTGGCATCATGAAACACCTTGATACCCTGTACACTGTCTTCCTTGGGGTTGACAATGCGCAGCGTACCTTGATATCCCCCTTGTAGAATGTTGCGCACAATAGCGCCTCCCGGCTTGTGAACGTTGTTGGAACCACCAATAACAACGATGCTCTGCGGGTCTAACAGTTCTCGGTTAATCATACGAGTACGATGGCTTTAACGGGATGAATGGCAATGGATGACTCAGGGAAGAAATAACCCAGTTTCAGAACGAAACTGACCGGGGTGCCGTCCTTGACGTCAGCGCCTGTCGGTTCCTCGTCCAAGGTGGTGTCGAAAGTTCCGTCAATAGGCGCATGCACACTATCGGCATAGGTCAGACCCTCGTCGCTGACGGTGCTCAGACAAGCGTTGATAAAGGGTTGCTGCGTGGTCAGGAACACCTCTATCTCATTGGCCAGCACCTCCAGTTCCTCCTGGTCGAATGTGATGGCAGGGCGCTCGCCGTCGGTAGCCAGCCACTTGATGAGCGGTTGTAGTTCCTTTCGGTGCTTACGCAACTCGTAGATGCGGTCGTTGATGGTGATAAAGGCGCGTACGGCTTCGTTATAGACCATCATCTGGTCGGCAGTCAGATGCCCGTAGCTCATCTCTTTCTCTGCATCCTGCTGAAGACGTTGCTTGCGCTTTTTCCTGATCTTAACGAAGGCAGTAGCCCCTGCGGCAATCGCCGTGATACCTAATGTGGCCAGTGTGGCCAAGGCTGATTTGTGCTCTTTCAGTTGCATAGCAATAATGTTTAATAGTATTAAAGTTTCTGCAAAGATAGTGCTTTTTTCTGTAATTATCATTATCTTTGCTTAGAAAATGAATAAAAATGACCTTGACATATTAAAGATAGCCCTGCCGGCTATCGTTACGAATATCACCGTACCGTTGTTGGGATTGATTGACTCTGCCATTGTCGGGCATATGGGAGCAGCAGCCTATATCGGTGCTGTGGCCGTAGGGTCGATGATATTCAATCTGGTCTATTGGGTGTTTGGATTCCTTAGGATGGGAACCAGCGGCATGACAGCACAAGCCCGGGGGCGTAGGGATTTGACGGAGGTGGTCAGTCTGCTGGAGCGCTCGGCAACGGTGTCGCTGACGGTTGCCTTCCTGCTCATCCTCCTGCAATGGCCTATTGGTGAACTGATGCTGGAAATGATAGGACCAACGTCCGATGTGCGCCCGTTGGCAGCTACCTATTTCTATATGGTGGTATGGGGTGCTCCTGCCTCGCTGGGCCTGTTTACCCTGACGGGCTGGTTTATCGGTATGCAGAACACGCGCCTGCCAATGTTGGTAAGTATGTTGCAGAACGTGGTCAACATCCTCGTATCGTTGTTCCTGGTCTATGGGCTGGGCATGAAGATAGCCGGTGTAGCCCTGGGCACGGTTATTGCCCAGTATGCGGGATTGTTTACGGGTGTCTTTCTCCTTTGGCGCTACTACCGCAGGCTGTGGCGAGGTCGTCGGTTGTCGCTAAAGACTCGCCTGTTGCCCATTACCCCCTTTCTGCGCGTCAATCGCGATATCTTTCTGCGCACCATCTTCCTGGTAGCCGTTAATCTGTATTTTACAGCCGCCGGTGCCCGTCAGGGGGCTGTCGTGTTGGCCATCAATACCTTGCTGATGCAACTCTATCTGCTGTTCTCCTATTTCATGGACGGCTTTGCCTATGCCGGAGAAGCCCTGGGTGGACGCTATTGGGGAGCAGGGAACAAGGAGGCTTTCTCGGGGATAGTCAGAAGACTATTAGGGTGGGGAGTCGGAGTGACGGCATTGTTCACCATCGTCTATGTCTTGGGTGGACAGCCTTTCCTCCGCCTGCTGACCGATGAACCGATGGTGGTGGAGGCTTCTTACCGGTATGTGGGATGGGCCTGGCTGGTTCCGGTAGCAGGTATGCTGGCTTTCATCTGGGACGGTGTCTTTGTCGGAATCACCCAGACACGGGGAATGCTCCAGTCGTCAGTCATTGCTGCCCTCGTCTTTTTCGCTTGTGTGTATATTCTGATGCCACGCTATGGAAATCATGGACTGTGGATAGCCATGCTGATGTACCTGTTGATGCGTGGATTGGTGCAGACCTACCTCTTTTGCAACCGAGTTGCGAAATAGTTGTCGTACCTTTGCAGCAGAAATCATCAAAAAGAGAAAGATAATATGTCAGAACATCATCACGAACATGAACACGAACAGGCTCACGAGCATGAACACGAACATCATCATGGTGGGATGAAAAACCAGTTGCTGCTCATCCTTGCAACCGCTGTGTTGCTGGTTGCTGCCGTACTCATTGAACACCATTGGGCGTTGCCCACATGGCAGTTGCTGCTGGTTTATCTGGTACCTTACCTGTTGATAGGTCACGACACACTGAAGGAAGCGCTGGAGGGCCTCCTGGAAGGCGATGCCTTCAACGAGCATTTCCTGATGTCCATAGCTACTATCGGCGCCCTCTGCATCGGCTTCCTGCCAGGTGCTGAGACGGAATTTCCAGAGGCGGTGTTTGTCATGCTTTTCTTCCAGCTGGGCGAACTGTTTGAGAGTTATGCCGAGGGGAAGAGCCGTGAGAGCATTGCGCACCTGATGGATATCCGTCCGGATGTGGCCCATGTGGAGCAGAAGGGAAGTGGGGAAACACTTAGCGATAGGAGTCCCGAACAGGTGGAGATAGGCTCTGTCATCGTGATACGTCCAGGTGAGAAGGTACCCCTCGACGGTGTCGTCATAGAAGGTACATCCGCCCTGAACACGGTGGCACTGACGGGAGAAAGCCTGCCTCGTGACATCACGGTGGACGACGAGGTGATTTCGGGTTGTGTCAACCTTTCCGGAGTCATCAGGGTGCGCACCACCAAGAGCTTTGGCGAGAGTACGGTATCGAAGATTATCCGGCTGGTGGAGGATGCCGGAGAGCACAAGTCGCAGAGTGAGGCCTTCATCACCCAGTTTGCCCGTATCTATACCCCCGTCGTGGTGTTTGCCGCCATTGCCATTGCCGTGTTGCCGCCATTATACCTCTTTCTCACCGCTCACCTCTCACCTCTCACCTCTTTCTCCACGTGGCTCTATCGTGGCTTGATGTTCCTTGTCGTGTCGTGTCCGTGTGCCCTGGTTATCAGTGTGCCGCTGACCTTCTTCGGAGGCATCGGCGGTGCTTCGCGCAAGGGTATCCTGGTGAAGGGTGCCAACTATATGGATGTGTTGTCGAAGATAGACACCGTGGTGTTTGACAAGACGGGAACGCTGACACACGGACAGTTTGCCGTGACTGCCGTACATCCCGATACCTGTGACGAGCACCATCTGTTACATCTGGCTGCCCATGTGGAACACTTCACTACGCATCCCATCGGAGCCGCCCTGCGTGATGCCTTCCCAGAGGAAGCTACAGACGGCTGTAAGATCAGCGATGTGGAAGAGGTTGCCGGACAGGGCATCCGTGCCAAGGTGGGTGAGCAGGTGGTATGTGTAGGCAATACAAAGATGATGGATACGGTGGGTGCCCAGTGGCACGACTGTACCCATGTGGGAACCATCATCCATGTAGCCATTGACGGCGTTTATGCAGGACATATCGTCATCAACGACCGTATCAAGGAGGACAGTGCAGAGGCAATAGCCAAACTGAAGGCACTGGGTGTCCAGCGTACCGTGATGTTGACGGGTGACCGCAAGGAGGTGGCTTCCCATGTGGCAGAGCAGTTAGCACTGACGGAGTACCATGCGGAACTGCTGCCTGCCGACAAGGTGGCTTTTGTGGAAAAGGAACAGTCCTGTCTGGCCTTTGTAGGCGACGGCATCAACGATGCTCCTGTCCTGGCTCGAGCCCATGTGGGTATTGCGATGGGAGGTCTGGGCAGTGATGCTGCCATTGAGGCTGCCGACGTGGTGCTGATGGACGACAGACCTTCGAAGATAGCCCTGGCCATCCGCATAGCACGCCGTACCTTAGCCATAGCCCGACAGAATGTGGTGTTTGCCATTGGCGTGAAGGTGGCTGTGCTGATACTGGCTGTCCTAGGTGTAGCTACCCTGTGGCTGGCCGTCTTTGCCGACGTGGGCGTAACCGTACTGGCTGTGCTGAATGCCATGCGTGCCTTACACGTCAATGAGGCGTAAAAAAGATATGTTTTTGGTAAAACTCGTTAAATGGCTTGGCTGTTTAACGGGTTTTTCGTACCTTTGTCCTATTATAATCAAATGTGCACAGGTATGAGACTTAGAATATGCGTTTTTGTGGCTGTCCTGCTGATGGTGCCTATGGGAATAGTAGGACAGGACTATAAGACTCTTTGGAAACAAGTGGAGGAGGCTCAGAACAGAGACCTGCCCCAAACGGCTATCGGTCATCTGAAAAAGATAGCGGCAAAGGCCAAGAAGGAAAATGCCTTCGGACAACTGCTGAAATCGACATTGCTACATGCTCGCCTTCAGGCGGAGATTGCTCCCGACTCGCTGCGCCCTGCTGTCGCTCAGTTGGAACAACAGGAAAAGGCAGTTAAGGATGTGCCCTTGAGGTCGGTCTACGATGCTGTCCTGTCTATCATCTATAAGAATAACCGACAGTTGTCTGACGACTATCAGGAAAAGAGCAGACACTATGCCGAGCAGGCAATGGCTCATCCCGACATACTGGCTGCCGTGAAGACAGACGACTATGTGCCGTTTGTCGTCAAAGGGAAAGATAGCCGGATTTTCGGACATGACTTGTTGAGTGTGATAGGAATGGAGTTGAACGCATGGCAGCAACTGCATACCTATTATGCGAAGGCTGGCCATAGGCAGGCTGCTTGTCTGACGGCATTGGAGACGGTGAACGACATCCGCGCGATTGACTCGCTGATTGCCATCTATGGCGATTTGCCTGAGGCTTGTGAACTAGCCATCAAGCGTTATGGGTTGATGAGAAACGACACGCCGGCCCAGAAAGCAGTGTGGTTGAAGACGTCGTTGCAACGATGGGGCTCATATCAACGGGCGAACAGCCTTCGTAACAGTATGGCTGCCCTGACGCAACCGCGTTATCAGGTAGAACTGAAACAGCGTGTGATGGAGGTAAGCAAGTCGCAGATGGTTTATTTGCGACAGTTGTGCCATCTGCAGCACATGACCATGAGCGTTTATCGTACCCGACTGACAGGGGAAAACCAGTTGGATCCTCAGAATGCCAAAGAGTATCAGCAGATAAAGGCTGGCATGAGTGAACTGAAGGAGATGAGGCGCACCTTGAACTTTACGGGACGAGAGGACTATGAGGAGTTTGAGGATTCGCTGCAACTGGAAGGTCTTTCGCCTGGTGTCTACCTTCTGGAATTCTCTACCCAGCCCCAAACTGAAGTCTCACGTATGCTTTGTTACGTGTCAGGGCTTCGTCTGATGACACAGGCTCAGCCAGATAACAGCATACGCTATGTGGTGGTTGACGCAACGACAGGCCAACCGGTCGGTAAGGCCTCTTTGCGCCTTAAGTTCAACCGGTGGACGAAGTCCGTACAGACCCAGAAGTTGACTTGTGACGAGAAAGGTGAGGTGGTGTATCATTATGTGCAGAACCAACAACCGGAGGAAGTCTATGCCTTTACACCGACAGACGTCTACTGTCCTGTGCAGAATGCCTATGGACGTTATACCTACTACGAGCAACTTTACAATAGGGAACACACCAGTCTCTTTACAGACCGTAGCGTCTACCGACCCGGGCAAACGGTACAGGTGACGGCTATCGTATGGCGTGAACAGTCAGCACTCGACAACGTGGCAGTCGCTGACAAACAAATAAAGATTGAGTTGCGTGATGCCAATTACAGGATGGTCAGTGAACAGACGGTGACGACCAACCGCTTTGGAAAGTGCACAGTACCTTTGACATTGCCCGTAGGACTGTTGAATGGTCGCTTTACTATCCGTGCCAATAACAAAAGTTGTAGCATTCGCGTGGAGGAATACAAACGTCCGACATTCCAGGTGGAATTTGCCGACTGCCAGCAGGCCTATCGCCAGGGTGACACAGTCCGTGTGCAAGGTAAGGCTATGACTTATGCCGGTGTCCCCGTGCAAGGTGGCAAAGTGAAATATTCCTTACGCCGAAAGGTCGCCTTCTGGTGGCATTACTATGCTCAGGAAGAGTCGCTTGGAGAGGGTGAGACAACGACAGCTGATGACGGGTCGTTTACAATCAATGTTCCGATGTTCCTGCCCAGTGATGCAGCTCGTCGTCCGATGTTCTACCACTTCGTTGTGGATGCAGATGTCACCGACCAGGCTGGTGAGACACATCATGGCATGTTGAGCCTGCCGTTGGGTAATCGTCCTACCGCGCTGGCATGTGACTTAGCTCCGCAGGTGCGTAAAGACCAGCTGCCGCAGGTGACATTCTCCCGTCTTAATGCTGCGGGGAAGGAGATTATGGGTACGGTTAGCTATCGTCTGGATGGAGGAAAGTGGAAACAATGTGCAGCAAACGCCTCCTCTTCTGTTCTCGGTTCTCAGATGAGAAGTGGCGAACACCTCCTCGAAGCCATCTGTGAACAAGACACACTGAATGTCCGTTTTGTGGTGTTTGGCCTGGACGACAAGAAACCTGCCAAACAGACCGACGATTGGTTCTACGTGTCGGATCAGCAGTTCGCAAGTGACGGAACTCCCGTAACCGTACAGGTGGGCTCGTCAGACCCTAACATACATATCGTCTATGGCATTTATGCGGGTAATCAGTTGATAGAGAGTGGTGCAGCAGACAAAGATGCTGCCCTTGTCAATCGTCAGTTTACCTATAAGGAAACCTATGGAAATGGTATCCTTTTGACTTATGCATGGATAAAGAATGGCCAATGTCATACGCACCAGGCTTTCATCAGACGTCCCTTGCCTGACAAGAAGTTGAAGATGACGTGGGAGACTTTCCGCGATCGTCTGACACCCGGACAAAAGGAAGAATGGCGACTGAAAATACAGCATCCTGACGGCTCTCCAGCAGATGCCAGTCTGATGGCCGTTCTCTATGATAAGAGTCTTGATGCTATTGTCCGCCATCAATGGTCGTTCGTGCCAGAAAACTACTTGCCACGTCCATCTACCAGTTGGTACAGCAATTCAGACTACAACTGGGTTGCTGCCGGTAGCCAGTCTTTCAAGTATCTTGCAGAACACCCCTTCGAGTGGAGTCGTTTCGACAATAGTGTTTATCCCTATTATATGACCATCTACATCCGTGGCAGCCGTCCCATGCTGATGGCAGCTGCAAAGGGGGGAATGGCCAGGTCTAAGGAAATTTCCAGGGAAGAAAAGACCATGATGAATGCGGATGCCATAGCGCCCCAACAGGTGGCAGACGAGATGGAACAGCCACAAGAAAAACCGGCTGCTGAACAGGTACAGGTTCGAGAGAACTTGAATGAAACCGCCTTCTGCTATCCTTTGTTGGAGACGGATAAGGACGGACATGCCGTGTTGAAGTTTACCCTGCCTGAAAGTCTGACTACCTGGCGCTTCATGGGCGTGGCAAATACGGTAGACATGCTGTACGGAAATATAGAGGGAGAGGCGATAGCCCAGAAGGAACTGATGGTTCAGCCTAATATACCACGATTCTTGCGTGAAGGCGATGAGGCTGTCATCAGCATGCGCATCACCAACACAGGACAGCATATGATGAAAAACGGTACGGCTCTATTGCGACTCGACGATGTGGAGACAGAGGTGCTGTCGCTCTCGGAATCCTTCGAGGTGGAAGCTGGAAAAACGATCGTTGTCAGTTTCCGAATTCCTGGTTCCGTACTGAAGCCCATGTTGTATACCTGTAAAGTTTCAGCCTTGGCTGTGACTGATGGACTTGACGGGTTTAGTGATGGTGAACAGCACTATCTGCCCGTACTGTCGGATAAAGAATACGTAACGAAGACGATACCCTATACACAGCATGAGCCAGGGGTGAAGACCTTCGACCTGACCAACTTGTTCCCCGCTGGAACCACTCAGCAGAAACTTACCGTGGAATATACCAATAACCCAGCATGGCTGATGGTACAGTCGTTGCCCGTCATAGGACAACCTTGGGAACATAGTGCTATTGATCAGGCTGCCTCCTATTACAGTAATTCTTTGGCTAAGAAGTTGTTGGCGCAGAACCCACAGGTGAAAGCCGTCTTCGAACAGTGGAAACGGGAAGATTCGTCACATGCCACTCTTCACTCGTCCCTTGAAAAGAACCAGGAGTTAAAAGACCTCGTTCTCAACGAAACACCGTGGGTGGCTGCTGCCGACCGTGATACGGAACAGAAACAGCGTCTGGCTGATTTCTTTGATGAGAATGGAATAGGACAGCGTCTGACGATTGCCGTTGAAAAACTGAATAAACTGCAGCGTGCCGACGGTTCCTTCTCATGGTATCCTGGCATGCAAGGTAGCACTCAGATAACCGTTGCTGTTCTGGAGATGCTGGTACGCTTGGACAAAATGACTGGTGAACAGTCGGCTACCAAACAGATGCAGCAGAAAGCATTCGATTATGTAGGCCAGGAGATGGTCAAACTGGTCAACGAGATGAAGAAGGCCGAGAAGAAAGGACAAAAGCCTTCATTCCCCTCATTTACAGCTCTTCGATGGTTATACCTCTGTGCACTTGATGGTCGTCATTTGACAACGGCTGTCCAGTCGGCTAACAACTACTTGATAGCTCTTATGAAAAAAGATATTAAGCGCCAGACTATTTATGAAAAAGCACTAACGGCAGTTGTCCTTGCCAAGCACGGCGAACACAAAAATGCTGCCGCTTATGTGCAGAGCCTGAAGGAGTATTCCGTTTTTACTGAGGAGATGGGACGTTACTATGATACCCCACGGGCGACCTATTCCTGGTACGACTATAAGATACCGACAGAGGTGGCTGCTATTGAGGCTATTCAGTTGGTTACTCCCAAAGAGACGAAGGTACTTGATGAAATGCGTCGTTGGCTATTGCAAGAGAAACGTACGCAGGCATGGGATACCCCAATCAATAGTGTTAATGCAATATGGGCATTTATGGCAAATAATACTAGTCAAGTTAGTCTAACTAGTCACACTAACCCTGCCGTCTTTGCCATTGACGGTTCTCCCATCAACCAGCCAAAAGCCACTGCTGGCTTGGGTTATGTGAAGACGGCTATCAGTCAGCCTCAGGGCAAGACCTTTACAGCCACCAAGACTTCAGAGGGTACATCGTGGGGTGCCGTCTATGCCCAGTTCTTCCAAAAGACTTCAGAGGTAGAGGCTGCTCAGAGTGGCATCAAGGTGAAGCGTGAAATCATTTCTCTCACCTCTCACCTCTCACCTCTCACCTCTATTCAGGTCGGTGACCGTGTTAAGGTGCGTATCACCATTGAATCTTCTCGTGACCTTGACTTTGTGCAGGTCATTGATAGGCGAGCAGCCTGTATGGAACCTGTCAATCAATTGTCAGGCTACCGTCATGGAGCCTATGTATCACCGAAGGATGCTGCAACCCATTACTTCTTTAATCAGTTGACTAAGGGCAAGCATGTGATAGAGACAACCTATTATGTTGATCGCGCAGGACGTTACGAGTCGGGTACCTGTACTGTGGGCTGTGCCTATGCTCCGGAGTATCGTTCTACTGCGCCCTCGATATCTTTTAATGTACAATAATCAAATAAATGATGAACAGAATAAAAATCATTCTCCCGCTTTTCCTAATGGCTGCCTTACCTGTGGCCGCCCAGAAACTGGTAGCGATAAAGGCTGATGTGGACGCCGGTAAGACTGGCTACATGCAACCGGTCACCGCTGTTTTTGAGTTTCGTAATAAGAGTCATCGCAAATTGCGTATAGAGCGCGTTGTCCCAGACTGTCGTTGTACCACCATCGAGTATCCGAAAAACGAGGTTGGCTCCAATGAGAAGTTCGAGGTTCGCATGACTTATGATGCTCGTCAGTTGGGACACTTCGACAAGCAGGCGGCTATTGTCAGCAACGGCTCGTCGAAGCCTTTCTATATTCGTATGAAAGGCGTTGTACTGGCTGATCTGCAGGACTTCTCAGGTTCCTATCCTATTGAGATGGGCGACTTGCGACTGGACAAGGCGGATTTGGAATTCGATGATGTCAATCGGGGGGATCAGCAGGTACAGGAGTTGCATATTTATAATAATGGTACAAAGGTGTATCACCCCAACTTGATGCACTTGCCTTCCTACCTGACAGCCGTCGTAACACCAGAGAGACTGGGGCCCGGTCGCTCAGGCAAGATTACGGTTGTTCTTAACTCTGCCTTGTTGCGCGACTATGGTCTCACTCAGACCTCTGTCTATCTGGCTGGCAATCCTGGTGATAAGGTGAGTCCAGATCATGAGATTGGGGTCTCGGCAGTACTCCTTCCTTCTTTCGATGGTATAGCATTAGACAAGAGTCAGGCTCCCAAGATGCAACTGTCAAAGAACCAGGTCGACATCCAGTTTGACGGGAAGTCCAAAAAGTCAGATGTTATCATTGTCACGAACACGGGTGGGGCACCGCTTAATATCACTTCATTACAGTTGTTTACAGGTGGTTTGAAAGTGTCTCTTGGCAAGCGTAATTTAAATCCTGGTGAGACGACGAAACTTAAGATTACGGCCATGCGCGAGGATTTGTCAAAGGTGCGCACCCGTCCGCGTATTCTGATGATTACCAACGACCCGAGTAACCCCAAGATAACCATAACAATTAATGCAAAATAAGAAGTACTATGATGGAACATCCGGAGAACAGTGAAGAATATGCAGGCTTGCAAGTTAATAGTGGCGTAGAACAGCCCGCCATCATCAACCCCTATTTGAAACGCAGTCGTTTTCGCCGGCGTGAACTCTCTGTGGGAGAGATGGTCGAGGGCATCATCAAAGGTGATGTAACCATTCTTTCGCAAGCCGTTACTTTGGTGGAAAGTGTAAACCCCGACCACCAAGCAAAGGCACAGGAAGTCATCAACAAATGCCTGCCATATAGCGGAAAAAGTATCCGTGTTGGTATCAGTGGCGTTCCTGGTGCAGGTAAATCGACAAGCATCGATGAGTTCGGTGTGCATGTGCTTCGCGAGAAGGGCGGAAAACTGGCTGTGTTGGCTATTGACCCGTCGTCAGAACGTTCCAAGGGTTCCATTCTTGGCGATAAGACACGCATGGAGAAACTCTCCGTACACCCGGACTCTTTTATACGTCCTAGTCCTACGGCAGGCTCTTTGGGAGGAGTGGCTCGCAAGACACGCGAGACCATTATTCTTTGTGAGGCTGCGGGTTTCGACAAGATCTTTGTTGAAACGGTAGGGGTAGGTCAGAGTGAAACGGCTTGCCATTCGATGGTGGATTTCTTCCTGCTAATCCAACTGGCAGGAACGGGTGATGACCTGCAGGGTATTAAGCGTGGCATTATGGAAATCTGTGACGGCATCGTTATCAACAAATGTGATGGTGACAACGTTGACAAGTGCCATATGGCAGCAACTAATTTCCGAAATGCCCTTCATTTCTTCCCTAAGTCGGAAAGTGGGTGGATGCCTCGCGTCTTGTGTTATAGTGGTTTTTATGGCTATGGCATTAAGGAGGTTTGGGATATGATATATGAATACATTGATTTCGTTCGTAAAAACGGTTATTTCGACTATCGTCGTAATGAACAGTCGAAGTACTGGATGTATGAGAGCATCAACGAACATCTACGGCTGAATTTCTATAACAATCCTGTCATCCAGCAGCAGTTGCAGCAGGCAGAACAACGTGTCCTTACCGGTCATCAGACCAGTTTCATGGCAGCACAGAGCCTGCTCGACACGTATTTTAAATTGCTAAATGATAAATAGTAAAATGGGAAATAGCAGAAACTTACAAATAGAGATAGATAGTGGGAGTGGATTCTGTTTCGGAGTGACGACAGCCATTCAAAAAGCTGAAGAGGAACTGGCGAAGGGTACCAAGTTGTATTGCTTGGGTGACATTGTACATAATGGTATGGAGTGTGAGCGTCTGCGGGATATGGGATTGATTACCATCAACCATGACGAGATGCGCCAATTACATCATGCTAAGGTTTTGTTGCGCGCTCATGGAGAACCTCCTGAGACCTACGAATTGGCTGAGCGAAACAATATCGACATCATAGATGCGACATGCCCCGTTGTGCTGCAATTGCAAAAACGCATCAAGCGTCAGTATGGCACCAATAGTCACGAATCGTCAGACAACAGCCAGATTGTTATCTTTGGTAAGAAAGGACATGCTGAGGTCCTCGGACTGGTAGGTCAGACGCTGGGTCATGCCATTGTTATTGAGCATTTCGATGATGTCAGACAACTGGACTTCCAACGTGATATCTATCTTTATTCTCAGACGACGAAGTCGCTGGACGAGTTTCATCGAATTATTGAATATATCCAGAAACATATCTCCCCTGATGCTATCTTCCGTTCTTTCGATACCATTTGCCGCTCTGTTGCTAACCGTATGCCCAGTATCTCGCGGTTTGCCAGCCTCCATGATCTCATACTGTTTGTCTGTGGACGAAAGAGTTCTAATGGAAAGGTCTTGTTTAACGAGTGTCTTCGCGTAAATCCAAATGCTCACCTGATAGAAGGACCGGAGGAGATTGATCAGAACTGGCTAACTGATATCCATTCTGTTGGCATCTGCGGAGCGACCAGTACGCCCAAGTGGCTTATGGAACAGTGTCGTGATGCCTTGTTGCAGATGTAATGTTTCTTGTTTGCGACAATCAATATGAAGATAGAGCCCATCGCTTTTTTTCAGTCACCTCTGACGTCGAAGTTTGGTGTTCCCAGACAGAGTGGTATCGTCAGTGATTTACACGGTACAATTTGTTTTGTTCCGGAATATGCCAATGGTGATGCGCTAAGAGGATTGGACGGGTATGATTATCTGTGGCTGATATGGGGATTCTCAGAACATGTGAACTCAGAGAAACATGCTACTGTCCGTCCACCGCTACTGGGAGGCAATGAGCGGATGGGGGTATGGGCAACCCGTTCACCTTTTCGGCCTAATAATCTTGGCCTGTCGTCAGTACGCATAGCCTCGATAGATGTAAAGACTCCATCCATTGAGGTGCTGGGAGCTGACCTGATGGATGGCACACCTATTTATGACATCAAACCATATCTTCCTTATGTAGACTGTCATCCGGATGCTCGTGGTGGATTTACCGACCAGCATTCATGGAATGAGTTGCAAGTAGAACTGCCTGATGAGTTGAATAGGGTCCTGCTGCCTGCTGATGTACAAGTGCTGAAGAAACTATTGTCATTAGATCCTCGTCCGCACTATCATGCCGACGAAAAAAAAGAGTATGGTATGCCTTTCAAAGGTTACGACATCCGGTTTAAGGTGTCAGATGGTGTCTTGCGTGTCGAGAAGTGGGAGATTTTAAAATGATGATTACTCCCACTTGATGAGAATATGTTCAAATCCCATCGTTTTCATCATTTGTCGGAATTGTTGTTCCCCATTCTGTTGCGCATTTCGGATATTCTCAGGAGTCAGACACCGTTGTAGCATCTTCTGGTAAGCTCGACGGTATAGACTCTCGCGGTCAGTGGGATTCCATCGTCCCGATTCGTGAAAACTCTTGGTGCGTGCCTCATCAATAAAATCACGATCAAGCAGTCCTACTTTGGGTAGTGTTACCTCGATACTGTCACCGGAAGGCTTTAGCCATCCAGGCTTTACCTGATGCATGTTGATGCCTAAGCGTACGGTTCCATAGTAGATACGTACCAAATGGTCGTCAGAGAAAAAACCTTTACGAACGGTGTCAATGAGCTCTTCGTCGGAGATGGAAAGAAATTCCCACTCACCAATAGCTTTGATGCTTTCTATCTGTTCTGGTGTGACGTTGATGCGGTCATCCACTTCAATAGCAACCTTTGTTTGGGTTGCTGTGCGAACGAGCCATACAAGAAGAATGATTGCTATGACGGCCGTAAGAGCATAAAAACTATATCTGGGGTTCCATTTCATTTTTCTTCAAGACTAGAGTTGATGAGTTGTTTGATGCTGAGATTCTTGCGGAAAGCAATGGTGATGTCCTCTTCTTTGTAGCCCATTTGTGTGAGCATGGGGACTAATACGCGGGTAGCGTTAGCTTGTGCTGTAGACAGGATGTCCATGTTGGGTATGTTGTCAAGAATAGCCTTTCTACCTTGTTGCTCATAGCTGGTAAGTTCCTTGTCGGTGAAATGTGAACGCGTCAGTCCGACATAGCGTTTGATTTCCTTTTGGTTAATCTTGGAACTGGTCAGCGTCACTTTCGGATCAGGCAATAAGATGGTGATGTGTTTGCCGTTTCGCTCGATGTTCTTCTCGGAGAATTCACTGAAATCAATATATGCCTTGAGGGTGGCATCCATCGGAATAGCCACTTTACGTTCTCCTAACGGGAGCGGGATGTCGAAATCTTGTTTCAGCAGGTTGCCTTTCAGCCTTACGACATCGTCATGTGTCACGATTTTATGGATATGATACTCGGTGGTGTAAAGTCGTGAGGTCTTTTGTATCTGCATGAATAGTGGAGGCACCGTGTCTGTCACGATAGCTTCCGGCTGTTCCGTCGTCTTATTCTTGCAAGACATGGAGAGCGTCAACAACGTTCCAAATGTGGCTAGTAATAGAATAAACTGTTTCATTTCATCGCACAAAGATACTTAAAAATTATCAAAGTGATAACAATTCGCGATTTTTTTTGCGATGGAATTAAACTATTTCTACTTTTATACGTCAAAACAATAGTTAAAAGGTTGCCAACACAAGAAATGACATAAATAAACATCATAGTGATTTAGGTTAACATAGTGTTTTTTGGGGCAAGCGTGCCCTCTCTATTAGTAATATTTCCTTAAATAAGAATATTACTAAGGAAATGAAGTTTCTCGTCGTGATGGACGGGAAATTTCTTTTTATGCCATTTCCTTGCATGTTTCAAGGTTTTTTCGTACTTTTGCGGCCAGAAACAATGCAAGTAAGAAATGAAAAGACTAATTATATTTGTCGGACTTGGCGTTTTGGTAGCAGTCTTGGCAGCATGTGGAGGAAAGAAAAAAAGTGAGGATATTATTGCTCCACGCATAGAGAAAGTCCAGCTCAAGGCTCCTATTCGTATGCAGGACTATACGGATGAGCGTGATGTCGCGTGGATTGGCAAGACTTATCATGTAACTATTGCGCGCAAGTCTTCGGACTCATTGGAAATGATAAAAGACGAGGTGGGACAGAAATATGTGGATAACATCTTTACGGTGACGGTATCACGATCAGACGGTTCTGTGTTCTTTAAACGCTCTTTTACGAAAGCATCACTGAATAGTTATCTGGATGACGATTTCAGAAAGACTGGTCTTTTTGAAGGATTCGTGTATGACAAGGCCGAAGGCGATTGGCTGGTTTTCGGAGCCAGTGTAGGTCATCCGCAGACAGACGAATACATTCCTTTGGTCATTCGCCTGTCTAGGATGGGAGAATTAGTTATTAAACGTGATGTCCAGATGGACACAGACTCTCAAACAGAGCCTGCCACTGACGACTCAATATAGTCATACTGGGATAGATGATGTCGGCTCCTTCTTGGGCCAGCATCTTGTCGGGTAACGGACCTGTATTGACTGCTATCGTAAAGCATTGAGCAGCAACAGCAGCCCTTGTGCCGAGGGGAGCGTTTTCTACGACAATCGCCTCCCATGGGTGAATATCACATTTCTGCATACCTTTCAGATACGGCTCCGGGGCAGGCTTCCCGTGGTTGACATCCAAAGCGGTAACCATGAGCTCATGGGTAACCAGTCCGGGAAGGTCGTTTTGCAACTTGTCGAGCAACACATGTTGGGCACTTCCCGTCACGATGCAAATCTTTAACCCGCATGCTTTGATTTGCTGCATGAGTTCAACGATACCAGGCATCAGCGTTGCCGGTGGGTAAGCAGCAAACTTTTCTGATTTGTGCTGATACATTAATTGTGCTTCCTCGTCACTCAGGTCTCGTCCCCATTGTTGTTTTGCCAGCAGTTTGATAGTCTCAACACCTCGCATGCCTTCATACTCGTAGGCACCAGTCATCGGCATGTCTAACCCATAGTCAGCCATTGACTCATGCCATGAGACTGCGTGGTTGGGCATAGAGTCGTAGATGACTCCATCCATATCAAAAAGCACGGCTTTGGGAATAAACCGCTCAAAGCCGTGCTTCTTTAAGTATTTATTAATTTCCTTCAAATCAATAGTCGAATAAGTGATTAATCCTCTTTTGCCAGACGTTCCTTGATGGCCTTGGTGTCTGCCTCATATCCAGGCTTCTCGAGTAAGGCGAACATGTTCTTCTTGTAAGCCTCTACGCCGGGCTGGTTGAATGGGTTAACTCCCAGGATGTTACCACTGATGCCACAAGCAATCTCGAAGAAGTAGATGAGCTGTCCGATATAGTATTCGTTCAATTCCGGAACGGAAACGCGGATATTGGGCACACCGCCGTCCACGTGAGCCAGACGGGTTCCTAACTCAGCCATCTTGTTAACCTCGTCAACACGTTTGCCTGCCAGGAAGTTCAGGCCGTCAAGGTTCTCATCGTCATTGGGGAATAGAAGGCTACGATTAGGCTTCTCGATGCTGATGACTGTCTCGAAGATGGTGCGCTCACCGTCTTGAATCCATTGCCCCATTGAGTGCAAGTCGGTGGTGAAGTCACAAGAAGCAGGGAAGATACCTTTCTTGTCCTTACCCTCAGACTCACCATACAACTGCTTCCACCACTCAGAGAAGAAGTGCAGCTTAGGCTGGTAATTTACCATAATCTCAATCTTCTTGTCTGCACCGTAGAGACCGTTGCGGACTGCAGCATACAAGGCAGCGGGGTTATCTTCGAAGGGAACATCCTTTCCACAAGCCTTTTCCATGTCAGCAGCACCTTGTACAAGTGCCTTGATGTCGAATCCGGCGCAAGCGATAGGCAGCAAACCTACGGGAGTTAAAACGGAGAAACGACCTCCTACATTGTCGGGGATGATGAAACTCTTATAGCCTTCCTTGTCAGCGCAAGTACGCGCAGCACCACGCTTAGCGTCAGTTACGGCAATAATCACGTCTTTGGCAGCTTCCTTGCCCATCTGTGCTTCACACTGTTTCTTCAGCAGGCGGAAAGTCAGGGCCGTTTCTGTCGTCGTACCAGACTTAGAGATGTTGATGACGCCAAATTTCTTGCCTTTCAGGTATTCGGTCATCTCTGACAGGTAGTCTTCACCGATATTGTTGCCAGCAAAAAGGATAACAGGATTCTTCTTGTCCTGAATTAACCAGGCGAACGAGTTTCCTAAAGCCTCGATAACGGCACGGGCACCCAAGTAACTACCTCCGATACCTGCAACGACAACGACCTCGCACTTAGCGCGGAGGGTGTTTGCTGCAGCTTGAATTTCATCCAGGAACTGGGGCGTGATGCTGCTTGGCAGATGAAGCCATCCAAGGAAATCGTTACCGGGGCAAGTGCCCTCTTCTAAAGCCTGTTGAGCGGCTTTTACCTTAGGTTCAAAAGCCTTCACTGCGCCTGCTCCCAAGAAACAAGCGGCTTTTGTGATGTCAAGTTTGATGTTGTTCATAATAATTTATAGTTCGTTTTACCTAAATGAATCTGTTAATAGTTTTATCTCAATCTGTGGGGAAATCCTTTCGTAGAGGATGTTGTATACTGCATCCAGAATGGGCATATTGACGTGACAATGACGGTTAATCTCCTTCATACACTTTGTGCCGAAATAACCCTCTGCAATCATTTCCATCTCTATCTGGGCAGACTTGACGGAGTATCCTTTGCCTATCATAGTGCCGAACGTGCGGTTTCGCGAGAAGTTGGAATAGCCTGTCACGAGCAGGTCGCCCAGATAGCAACTGTCAACGATATTGCGCTCGATAGGATGTATCACCTGCAGGAATCGCGACATCTCTTGTACGGCATTAGCCATCAGTACAGCTTGGAAATTGTCTCCGAACTTGAGACCGTTGCAGATACCGGCGGCAATGGCGTAAACGTTCTTCAGCACGCTGGAATACTCGATACCGATGACGTCGGTAGATGTCTTGGTCTTGATGAAATTACTGGTAAGGATGTCTGCAAAGGCCTGTGCTTTATCCCTGTCGGAACATCCTACCGTCAGATAGCTTAATCGTTCCAAGGCAACCTCTTCTGCATGTGAGGGACCTCCGATGCAGGCCAGGTTCTCATATGGAACATCGTATATCTGATGGAAATACTCTGAGCATACCAGGTTCTCGTCAGGTACGATACCCTTGATAGCCGTGATGACAAATTTGTCGCGCAGGCGTGTCTTCAGTTTCTTCAGGTGACTTTTGAGGTAGGGCGAAGGAGTGACAAACACCAACGTGTCGTATTGCTGCACTATCTTGTTGAGGTCCGATGAGAAGAAAATCTCGTCAATGTTGAAGTGGACACTCATCAGATAAGCAGGGTTGTGCCCTAATCGTCTGAAGTCCTCAATACGATCGTCGCGTCGCATATACCAGCCGATGTGGTGAGTGTGTCCCACCACAATCTTGGCAATGGCTGTAGCCCAAGAACCTCCGCCAATAATCGCTATGCGCCCGCAATCATACATTCGCCTTGTCTATCCATTTCTGCACGTCGTCGACTGACGGCTTCTGCATATCCAATTTGTATTTCTTGACGATATCTCCAATCTTCTGTTGCAGTCCCTGGGCTTTTTCTGTTGCAATGTTCTGGATGAGGTTGAACCCAGCCTTGCGTAGCACGGGAACCCAAGCTTCGGGAACACCGATCTCTGCCCACTCGTCAATCGAGCTCTGCGGAATCTTCTTCTCAGGTTTCATCTGGGGGAACAGCATCACCTCGCCAATGGTGAATTTTCCGGTGAGCAACATGACCAGACGGTCGATGCCGATACCGATACCAAAGGTTGGAGGCATGCCGTACTGCAATGCACGGAGGAAGTCATGGTCAATGATCATGGCCTCGTCGTCACCCTTGTCGGCAAGTCTCATCTGTTCGATGAAACGCTCCTCTTGATCGATGGGGTCGTTCAACTCAGAGTAGGCGTTAGCCAACTCCTTACCATTGACCATCAGTTCAAAGCGCTCGGTGAGACCGGGCTTAGAACGGTGCATCTTGGTGAGAGGTGACATCTCGACGGGGTAGTCGGTGATGAAGGTGGGCTGGATGAAACTGCCCTCGCAGAACTCGCCAAAGAGTTCGTCGATAAGCTTGCCCTTACCCATGGTCTTGTCGACTTCCATGCCTTTCGACAGGCAGAACTGACGAATCTCGTCCTCGCTCTTTCCGTCACAGTCAAAGCCAGTCTTTTCCTTGATGGCATCAAGGATGGGAAGACGACGGAAAGGAGCTTTGAAGGAGATGATGTTTCCGTCAATCTCCACTTCTGGCTTTCCATTGACTGCCGTACAAATCTGTTCCAGCATATTCTCCGTGAATGTCATACCCCAGAGCAGGTCCTTGTAACTGACATACAACTCCATGCAGGTGAACTCAGGGTTGTGTGTCTTGTCCATTCCCTCGTTGCGGAAGTTCTTGCCCATCTCGTAGACGCCCTCGAAACCGCCAACGATGAGGCGTTTCAGATAGAGCTCAGTGGCGATACGCATGTACATATCCTGATTGAGCGCATTGAAATGGGTGATGAACGGACGGGCAGAGGCACCGCCGGCAATATTCTGCAGAATGGGGGTGTCCACCTCCGTATAGCCGGCATCGTCGAGGATGCGGCGCAGGGTGCGGATGATGGTTGCACGTTTCAGGAAGGTGTCTTTCACGCCCTCGTTGACAACCAGGTCAACATAACGCTGGCGATAACGCAGTTCGGGATCGTCGAACTTATCGTATGCCACACCATCCTTATATTTTACAATAGGTAGAGGCTTCAGGGCCTTCGACAGTAAGGTCAGTTCCTGGCAATGGACACTGATCTCGCCCGTCTGGGTACGGAATACGAAGCCCTTGATGCCGATGAAGTCGCCTATGTCAAGCAATTTCTTGAATACGGTGTTGTACAATTCCTTGTCGTCACCGGGGCAGAGGTCGTCGCGGGTGATATACACCTGGATGCGGCCTTTGGAGTCTTGTAGCTCAACAAACGACGCCTTGCCCATCACACGGCGACTCATCATGCGGCCGGCAATGCTTACCTCGCGGGGAGCAGCATTGTCCTGGAAGTTATCTATAATCTCTGTTGAGAATGCGTTTGTGGGATATTCTGCTGCGGGGTACGGATTGATGCCCATAGCGCGCAACTGTTGCAGACTTTCTCGTCTGCCGATTTCTTGTTCACTAAGTTCTAATACGTTCATTTCTGCTTATAAATATGTATTTTGCTTGCAAAGATACGAATAAGCGAGCAAAAAACCAAATAAAAACTTGTTTTTAATTTCTTTTGTCGAGCGAAAGTATCTTCGATGATGAGTCAAGGTTACGATAAGCGAGCAAAAAAACAAGATTTTTTTCAAAAAAATTTGGCAGATTGGGGATTATTCTCTATCTTTGTCGCAAACAAGAAAATATTACTATGATTCTAGATAGCATAAAAACGCGCGTAATCGGTGTAGATATTAATATTGACAAGACATCATGCGCCATTGTAGATATTCGAGGGAACATCATCGCCATCAAGGATTTTCCGACGCTGGACTTCCCGAATATCAGTGATTATCTTGCTGTGCTCTGCGAGATTATCTTGAAGTTGCTCGATGAGAATGGCGGCTATGAGACAGTCCGCTCGGTGGGTATCAGTGTTCCGAGTGCAAATTTCGTAACCGGTTGCATTGAGAATGCCCCCAATATGCCTTGGAAGGGTGTTATCCCCTTGGCAGCCATGCTGCGCGACCGCCTGGGATTGGCCGTTGCTCTTGGCAACAATGCGCATGTGATGGCCTTGGGTGAAGCCACTTTCGGGGCAGCACACGGTATGCGCGACTTTATTATCGTCTCGCTGGGTTCCGGCATGGGAAGTTGTATTTTCTCAAACGGTTCTGTCTATCTGGGAACCAACGGCTTCGCAGGCGAAATCGGTCATACTTGCATAGAACATAACGGGCGAGCGTGCGGTTGTGGCAATCGGGGCTGTCTGGAGGGATATACGGCAATCAAGGGTATTCTGCGGACAGCCAAAGAAGTGATGGAAGAGAGCAGTCAGCCATCGAAAATGCGTGAGGCGGAAACGCTGACCCCCCTGATGATTGCAGAATTCTGTGAACAAGGTGACGAACTGGCACAGGAGGTCTATCGCCGTACGGGACATTACCTGGGTTTGGGGTTGGCCAACTATTGCTCCCTGTTGAATCCCGAGGCTGTCATCTTTACGGGAAGTGTGTCGCGAGCAGGCCGATGGCTCTTGGAACCAGCCGCCCAAACATTTGAAGAACATGTGTTCCATAATATAGAGCGGAAAGTAAACTTTATCGTATCCCAAATGGACGAGCATGTGCGCGATCTTTTGGGCGCCAGTGTGCTGGCTTGGGAAGTCAAGGAATATTCGCTGTTTAAATAATGGTTAGCTATGAATGAGAATTTCAAGACGAAGGTTGTTGGCATAGATATTGGCGTGTCGGAGACCAACATTGCTGTGGTTGACTTACGCGGAGCTATTTTGGCTCGTGACACCATCAAGACCACGGACTATGCTACGGTGGACGCCTTTATCACGGGACTCAGTGAGCATGTTGTCAGCCTGGCAGAAAGCACCGGAGGATATGATACCGTCCGCTCGGTAGGTGTCTGTTCACCCAGTGCCAACTTCCAGACAGGCTGTATTGAGAATGCTAGTAATCTGCCCTGGAAGGGTGTCATCCCCCTGGCAGCCATGTTGCGCGACCGCTTAGGATTGGCAGTAGCCTTGGGCAACGATGCGCATGCTACGGCAACAGGTGAGCATGTCTATGGTTCGGCTCATGGAATGCAGAACTTTGTCGTGATATCGTTAAGTCATGGCGGGGTGGGCAGTTGCATCTTTACCAACGGTCATCCTCACCTCGGTTCTACAGGTTCTGCCGGTGAGTTCGGACATTGCTGTGTGGTGGAGGACGGTCGCCTGTGTACCTGTGGACGAAAAGGCTGTCTGGAGGAATATGTGTCGGATCGCGGTATCGTGCGCACGGCCCGTGAACTGATGGAGTCGTCTGACGAGCCGAGCCTGATGCGCGACCTGCCGGAGTTGACACCGATGACGATTGGTGCCTGTGTCGACCAAGGTGATGCGATGGCTCAGGAGGTCTATCGTCGTATGGGCTTTTTCCTTGGCCTTGGCTTAGCGAACTATGCCACCATCACCAATCCTGAGGCAATCATCCTGACGGGTGAGTTGACTGAAACGTCAAAATGGTTTGTCGAGTCCATGAAAAGCTCGTTCGACGAGCATGTCTTCGGCAATATCCGCGGAAAGGTGAAACTGGTGGTCTCCCAGTTGGATAACAGCGAACGTGACGTCCTGGGAGCCAGTGTGTTAGCATGGCAAGTGAAGGAGTATTCATTGTTTTTATAGATGGATGTAGAGAATATCAGAAAAATTATCGAGAGTAAACCGAATCTGAGTACCGCCCTGGGTATGGACTTCATTTCCACCCCGGAAAAGGATACCTGCATGGCTACGATGAAGGTTGACGAGCGAAACCGTCAGCCTTTTGGCTTTTTAAGTGGTGGCGCTTCATTGGCGCTGGCTGAAAACTTAGCCGGTGTGGGTTCTTCGTCGTTATGCCCCGGGTGTGCCTGTGTGGGAATCGAGGTCAGTGGCAGTCATGTGAAGGCTGTCATGGAGGGTGACACGGTGACGGCCTATGGACGTTTGCAGCATCAGGGCAAGAAGTTGCATGTGTGGCAAGTGGACATCAAGGATAGTGCCGGCGACCTGATATCTACCGTCAGAGTGACTAACTTTATTATCCGTCAGGGCAAATGATGAGGAGTTTTGCATTGTTCCGCCTGCCATACGAGAAGCGGTGTACGCTGGTTGTGCAGACGACAGGAGTGCCCCAAGAACTGATGGCGTGCAATGAACTTTCGGGGCAGCAAGGCTTTGTCATGGCTCCCTTTGCGGTGTCGCCCAGCCATCCGCTGTTGCTCATCAGGGCTGATGAGGTTACGAGTGACCTGACAGATCTGGACGGTTTGTCTGATCTGGTGGACACACACGGTCTGATGGCATTAGACAAGGGTGTCCACGCCGATTACCACATGAATTTTGCCAATTTCCATGCGCAGCTTTGTAATCACAGTTTCCAGAAGTTGGTACTGTCGCGTAGCATCGAACTCCCTCGTACTGGCGACGAGACGCCGCTGCAGTTGTTTCAACGGGCTTGTGAGCGCTATCCCCGCATGATGATCTGTCTGGTCTATACCCCTCAAAGCGGATTATGGCTTGCCGCAACGCCCGAGATCCTGCTGGCAGGGAAGGACCACCGGTGGCAGACCATCGCCCTTGCGGGTACGATGAAATATGAGGAGGAACTGCGGTGGAGTGACAAGAATATTCAGGAACAGCGCTATGTGGCTACTTATATCACACGCCAACTGGAGCAGTTCACCCACGACTTCACCGAAGAGGGACCGCGAACGGCACGGGCAGGACATCTTGCCCATCTGCGCAGCGATTTCCTGTTCTCACTGCCCGACGAGTCCGTGGTGGGCGATTTGCTGCAGGCGCTTCATCCCACCCCTGCGGTCTGTGGACTCCCCAAGCAGGAGGCTTTCCGCTTTATCCGGCAGAACGAGCATCACGACCGTTCTTATTATAGTGGATTCCTGGGACCGCTGTTCTTGCACCGTCAGACTCATCTCTTCGTCACGCTGCGCTGTATGCAGCTCTTTCGTGATGGCTATCGACTCTATGCCGGTGGCGGCCTGCTGAAGGACAGTGTGGAAGAACTGGAGTGGCAAGAGACGGAAACGAAGTTAGATACTATCCGATGCTTATTTCATCATCATGTACAGTAATAAAGAGCATGTAAACATATTGACTGCCCTGCTCGTGGCTCATGGTGTTCGCCATGCGGTGGTCTGCCCCGGTTCGCGCAATGGCGCTATTGTCCATAACCTGAACGAGTGTCCTGCCATCCGGTGCTTCCCCGTTACCGACGAGCGCTCGGCGGGCTTCTACGCCTTGGGCATGGCACAGTGTCTGAACGAACCCGTAGCGGTCTGTGTGACTAGCGGGACGGCATTGCTGAACCTGGCACCTGCCGTTGCCGAGGCTTATTATCAGCATCGTCGTGTCGTCGTCATCAGTGCCGACCGACCGGCTCAGTGGATTGACCAGCTGGACGGACAGACATTGCCCCAGCCGGATGCCTTAGGGCGTTTTGTGGCTAAGGCGGTGTCACTGCCCGAGCCTCGCAATGAGGAAGAACGGTGGTTTTGCAACCGTCTGGTCAACGAGGCGCTGGTTGTCCGTAATGCGCCCGTGCATATCAATGTGCCCATCACCGAACCGTTGTTCCACTTCACGGTGGCGTCGTTGCCCGTTGAGCGGAAGATAACGCTCACCCCTGCTGATGTCCAGCCTCATGTGTTGTCGCATGTCGTCCGCATGTTCATGCAGGCTGAGCGCCCGATGCTCATTGCCGGTCAACCCATGAACCCCAACCTCGACGAGGCGGTCTCTATGGTGGCGGACGACGAGCGCTATGTGCCCGACTTCGTCTTGTATATCGGTGGAAGCATTGTCAGCAAGCGCCTGAAGCATTTCCTGCGGAAGGCCAAGGAGACGTGGGTGGTCAACGAGACCAGTGCGGTGACGGACACCTTCATGAATCTGACGCATGTCATTGTGGGCGACGGTGCTGTTGTGGCCGATCAGGTGCGCTTCATGCTGGAACAACAGCCCCATCCATTTGTCCAGATGTGGGACGACTTGCTGACTCGTGTTCGTCGCCATGCTGAGACCTACGACCCTGTCTATTCTGAAATGGCAGCCGTGAAGTACTTCGAATTCCAATGCTCAATGGTCAATGGTCAATGTTCAATGTTCAATGTTCAATGCTCAATGGCCAATGTTCAATGTTCAATGTTCAATGTTCAATGTTCAATGGCCAATGTTCAATGTTCTACCCATTATGCCAACAGCAGCGCTATTCGCCTGGCGAATATCTATGCCAGGCATCCTGTCTGGTGCAACCGTGGCGTCAACGGCATCGAGGGCTCGCTCAGCACGGCAGCAGGCTTCTCCTGCGTCACCGACGAGCAGGTGTTCTGCGTCATTGGCGACCTCAGTTTCTTCTACGACCAGAATGCCCTGTGGAACCAGAACCTTCGCGGCAACCTGCGCATCCTGCTGCTGAACAATGGCAAGGGCGGCATCTTCCACATGCTGCCAGGCCTCGACCAGAGTCCTGCCCGCGACAAGTTGGTAGCTGCCGAGCATCATACCTCCGCTGAGGGCATCTGCATGCAGCATCATGTGCACTACCTGAAGGCTACCAACACGGAAGAAATGCAAAAAGGCATCGCCACCCTTGTCCGTCAAGAGAGCGACATCCCCATGCTGCTCGAGGTCTTCACCAATCCTGCTGATGACCAAATGGCTTTACAGGGGTATTATCAGTCGTTGGCTAACATTTAGTCCGTCCCGACGGACTGCCAGTCCGCTCGGCTCGGACTGGGAGTCCGAAGCTTACGGATTCCCAGCTACTATTAATACCCAAGGTTGTTCCCCCATAACCTTGGGTTATTTTGTAATAACCGTCCCTTATCTGTCAATAACCGTACCTTATTCGCACCCCCAAAAAATATGTTTTTACCCTCCCTTCCTCCCTTTTTCGCTCGGAACGCCTTTATTTACAGGGTTTCACGGACGGGAGGGAAAACAAACATCCCTCCCGTCTCCCTCCCGTCTAGGGTCCCTTGTTTTCATAATGGGAGGGAGCGAACCCCAAAAAGGGAGGGTAACGGGAGGGATAATCATTCTCCCTCCCGTGTCTCAAACGCCCTGTACATCGGCATTTGAGAGAGGTAACGGGAGGAAGGGAGGGTAAAACAGCAATTCCTATTTTTCCGAAAGTAATTTTCGTTACTCTCGGAGTATTTGAAATTCTATTCGGAGTAATTGAAATTACTTTCGGAGAAACTCAAGAAGCAAGATTTCCACCTTTTTCTTGCTTTTCTCGGAAATAATACCTATCTTTGCCTGCGTAAAGAGCAATTATAATATCGACAATGCCTAAGATACTGCTGTATATCACTGCAAAAATAATCTGGCAATTTCTGTTCTGGAACACAGATTATAATGAGAATCGTGCCCATGTGCATGTTGGTAAACGCGGAACTGAGCATTTGTGTAAGATATGGTTAGAACCTGTGGTTGAGTTAGCTCAAAAAGGTGACTTGACAGACTCTCAAGCAAAAGAAGTACTGGCTGTCGCAAGCGAATACCGGGAAAAGCTAATCCTACAATGGAATCTTTTCAAACAAGGGAAACGCGTCAGGATGATAACGGTAAAGAAAACTAAAAAGAAATAGAGATGTACAAGAAAGAAGGATATTGGGATGTGAAGCCAAAGATCAAAAGGTTGTCATTTCCTAAACGTGGAAAATTTCAGGTGGACTTGCAAGACGGACGTTCTGTAACGATGCCCATTTCTGCTTTCCCGTCTTTGAAAAGGGTGCCTGTCAAAGAACGTGAGCACTGGTATCTCATGGGTGGAGGCGTAACGTGGGATTCCTGTTCTGAGGTTATCCATATTGAGCAAATTTTGGGCAACTACCAGAATTTTTCCCACGAAAATGCATAAGCTATTTTTCTCTTTATGAAAAAACAGGATCAGTACCTGCGTCTCAAGAATAACCGCCTACGGCCTGAGTGGAGAAAAAAACACATTACATCAAAATAGCTATTAATCAGGTGGAACTCGAAAGATTTCCACCTTTTTTCGGAAATAATACCTATCTTTGCCTGCGAATTAAGTATAAATAGCAGTTTAAAATAAGAAATTATAAGGAGGAGGAACTATCGAGAAACTGTATATTGTAAAGGCTGAAAATGCAGGAAACCTGACAGTTAATCTGACATTCAGCGACAATACAACACAATTGGTTGATGTCGGAGATTTTATCCGCCGTCATCCACATCCGCAATACAACAAATATCTTGACCCCCGTAAATTCAACCGTTTCACTATTGACAATGGCAATGTGGTCTGGGGTAAGAACTGGGACTTGATATTCCCAATAGAACAATTACACTCCGGTGTAATAGCATAATTCTTGAACTGATAGAAATAATGATTGCTCTGGGGTGAGAGAAAGATAAATAACATCACATCAGAATAGATATCAATCAGGAGGGTGTGTCATTTTGACACACCCTCTATTTTTAGAGCATCCGTGTACTATCCCTCATCGACATCGTCCACAATGGAGGAAGAACGAGCCGTGACGGTGAACCAGACTGTACCGCCGTGATAGATAACAACGTTGTGATCTTCTTCCACATTCAGATTGCTGAACGTGGCACCGT